>Ga0209724_1000443_pt1 | contig 39919 bp, 25 predicted proteins | sample grotaG_FD_184143 | JGI IMG/M metagenome (GOLD analysis project Ga0209724, IMG submission 184143) | Glacier valley bacterial and archeal communities from Borup Fiord, Nunavut, Canada, to study Microbial Dark Matter (Phase II) -... | ecosystem: Environmental > Aquatic > Freshwater > Ice > Glacier ... | reverse complement strand
AGCAGGCAGGTGGGTTAACTTTTACGGGCTTGAGATGAAGTCTGCGGACCTGATGCGAATAATGATATCCGGTGAATCGGGTATTAACAGAACTGGGCTACGTGATGGCCTGTTAACCAGTGAAGACTGGAATGGCATTAACAGTTCTATGGCACGGCTCGAAAAATTACCCGTTATCTGGAATGATTTTGCAGGGATAACCTCAGCACAAATAAAATCACTTACAATCCGGAACAGGAAGGCTGGCAGGTGCGACATGGTGGTTATTGACTATCTGCAACTGGTGAAAGCACTGGACAAAAAAGCAATAAGAGAGCAACAGGTAGCAGAGATAAGCCGAACACTAAAAGAGATCGCTTTGAATGAAAATATTCCTGTTATTTGCCTTTCTCAGCTTACCAGGGAAGCCGCCAGTGAAATACCCCAATTGCACCATCTGAGGGAGTCCGTGGCCATAGAACAGGATTCTGATATCGTAATATTCCCATGGAAAAGAGAAGGTAAATTCAACCTCACAATCGCCAAAAACAGACGTGGAAAGGTTGGAACATTCGAAATATATGCCAACGATGAAATGACGGATTTCGGCGATAAATCACCCGGTCCAATTAAGAATTACAATCCGGATAGTTAAACAGAACTTTTTGAACATTCCAAAATTTAATTTCCCTCTTTTTTCGCCAAAAAACAACCCCTCTTGGACAAACATGGAGATCGATCGGAGAGGGCAATGCAAGATGTGTTTTTGTATGCACAAAAACCTTTTAATCGTTCCTGGCAGGGGCCTTTAATTTTCTCCGAAAATTTTTGTTAAACCAACTTCAGATTTTAGAAAGATTTAAAAAGATGAGACCAAAATTACCAGATAACGAAATAAGAAATATACGGTTGATCATCCGGGTTTCCAGGGAAGAGAAAATCAGGATACAAGGCCATGCCAAAAATGGGAGGTATGCTTTCATAAGTGATTATATCAGGGTGAGGATTCTTAATTCCAACAGAAAGGTTATCACTTTTGATGAAGAAGCTACCATTCAGATTTTAAGGCTTGACTATGATTTAAATAAGATCGGAGTAAATCTGAATCAGATTGCCAAAAAGATCAACACCCACGATGTGTACCAATTTACCTCCGAAGACAGAGCGGTTTTTAAGCAGGTTCTTCAGGAACTAAGGAATTGTTTTTCCGCTTTGCAAAAGTACGCTGATCGTATTGACCACAGTCAGAAAAATCCTTTTATCAATGAAAGAAGGGATTCTATCGATTCGTAGATGTCCAACTTAGATTTATTTGTGATTTTATTTGCTATTGTGGAAAATGAAATTAAGAAATATTTAACAGAATTGGGCGTTTAACATGATTGCACAATACGCATCAGATCTTCATCTTGAATTTCCTGAAAATAAGGATTTTCTTAAAATTAATCACTTAAATCCAAAGGACGCGGTAATATCCAATGAGTCAATACAAGAATGATCCAGGATGATCACCACCAAGTTTTCATCCAATTATTCCAAATGCAAAACCAAGTTTTTAAAGGGTACGAGCATCTATTTCTGGCCCTCTACCATGGAAGTTTTTTGCACCAAATACGGTGAGCGTCCATACGGCATTTCTGTCAAGTACGGCTGATGAAGATGTCTTTAACAGTATTGGAAAACCTTATGCGTACTGTTAAAAAAGAGGTTGCCTTTTAGGGAGGACACCCTCTTTTATCCTTTCCCTTAGTATACCACCTGCCATTAGTTTCACTCGAAAAATATAAAACGGCGGAACCTCAATTTCTCAACCCTAATCTCGCACTCAAAGAGTTTGAGTTGAAAGATACCCCTGATAAAAAGCCTGTAACATCCCAAAACAATTGCGGAAAGTTTTCCTCAATTATCACAAAAGGCAAAGCAAAATTGTCTCTGATCAAATATCTTCAGTCCATAATCAAGCAGTAATTTGAATGTGATTGCAGGCATTTTCTGCCTAGCAAAATTGCTGCTTCTTGATTTAAATGAATTGATCATTTCTGGGCAGCAGGTAATACAAATTTTATTTATACTTTAGCGAATGAAAAAAATCACCAAGCTGAATCATTCTTAACGTGCAGGAAAATTCGGAAAATAAATTCAGGCGAAAGGCTGATGAACTTTTTGATCAAGTTAAAACTGATGATCAAAAGGCTCTTGAACAATTATTTTCAATCTATTTTGCTCGTTTAAATGACTTTGCAAAACGCGTGACAAAAGATAATATTATCTCACAGGATATTGTGCTGGAAGTGTTTCTGAAAGTATGGGAAAATAGGTCGAAAATTGAAAGCCTTAATTTGGAAGCATTTCTTTTTCGTCTTGTTCGAAACAGCTGCATCGACTATATCAAGCATCTTAAGGTAGAGAACAACCGTATGCAAAAAATCGAGATTTCGACGAAACACGAAGAATTGTACCGCATTGATTTTGTTGGTAATGAACCCTACATACTCATTGAACAGGAATTGAAAAATAAAATTGAAAAAACCGTTCAAAGTTTGCCCAATCGTTGCCGTGAAGTATTCATTTTGAGCAAAATTGAGGGGTTAAAAAACAAAGAAATTGCAGAAAAGCTGAATATTAATATTAAGAATGTTGAACGCCATCTCAATCGCGCACTTCAATCGTTTTATAAAAATTTTTCCGAAGACCTACCAATTGCTTTAATCGTACTACTATTTAAGTGCTTGTAATTCTGATTTAATAAAAGTTTTGTTTTTTTTTCTGAAAAAAATCTCATTCCAATGATGGGTAAGCCTAACCTTTTTCAGTTATAGGATCAAAGGCTAAACAACATTAATGGAAAATCAGAAATTAAAAGATATTATTTTCCGGTACTTCCGCGGACAATTAATTGACAGTGAATATGAATTGTTAACTAATTACCTTCAGGACAAAACTAACTATAACTTCTTCGAAAAGGCGAAGTTGGACTGGGAAAATCAGCCTGAAATTGATGAATTAGGATACCTGAACATAAATCGACTTAACTACCACATCAATAAACAGAGAACCATCTTAACACAAGGACCCATTATCCGTCGTCTTTGGATTAAGTATACCTCTGTTGCAGCTATTCTAGTATTCGGACTTCTTTTAGGAAGCACTGTTACCTGGCTGATCTCTAAAAACAAAACAAACCCTGAACAACTTGTATTTGAGACTCCCCGCGGCGAAAAATCGCTCGTGAAATTGCCCGATGGCTCAGAAGTATGGCTGAATGCCAAATCAAGATTAGTTTACAACTCTTTTTCATCAAATCGCAGGCAAGTTGAGTTAACAGGTGAGGCCTTTTTTAAGGTAGCCCGAAATGAAAAGGCACCGTTTATCGTAAAGACAGATGAATGTGAGATAGAAGTTTTGGGTACCACCTTTAATGTGATGGCTTATAATGATTTTGGACATAAGGAAATCACTTTGTTGAGTGGAAAAGTAAATGTATATACCGAAAATGCCGAACACGTTTTGAAACCTGGACAAGCGATGATTATGAAGGATCATAAAACTCAGGTTGTTGATGTTAATCCTTGTCAGGCAACAGGTTGGGTAGTAAATAAATTTGAATTCAAAAATGTTCCTTTATCTGAATTAATGAAACGGCTCGAAAACTGGTATGATGTTGATATTAACCTCGAAAATAACACAGGTAAGGATATTAACTTCTCGGGTACTTTTAAAAATGAGGAAACAATCTGGCAGGTTCTTGATGCTATAAAGATCTATACCCCAATATCGTACAGAAAAACTAATTTGAGGCAAATCAAAATTACAGTACTAAATAAAAAAGCAATTTAAAATGTAAAAACAAACTAATAAAAGTGTTACTAAACCAAGAAAGGAGGAAAGAGATGAAAACCAGCATTGGCATAGGGATTGTAAGTTTCCCATAGTTTCCGGATCTGGTAAATTGAAAAAGAAATGTATAAACGAAACAACAAACAATCTAATGCAATCACGGATTTAAATGAAATAAGCCGTAATTGAATAACTTTTGTGCTAACCAGGATTAAATTCCGACCAATAAATTTAAGTAATCAAATACAATGATTAAAAAAAGACGCCAGCTGAGCGGTAACTCATCTGACGTCATTAAATGGAAATTAATATTCATTAAAATCGAAGTAAAAGTATGAAAAAAAACGATCCGATGCAAAGCCATCGCAGATGTCCTATGCTCCAAAAAATGGTGACCATTATGAAACTAACGACTGTTTTGCTTTTTTTAACACTATTTCAGGTTTCTGCCAAATCTTACTCGCAAGAAACACGACTAAATCTAAAATTTGATAAGGAAACCCTTGAAAACGTGTTTAGTAAGATTGAAGCCAACTCCGAATTTTCGATCTTCTACAAAAATGATTTGATTAAAAATTCGAGAGAAGTAAGTGGTGAATTCAAGGACGTTCTGGTTAGTAATATTCTTGATCAGGTTCTGAAATCTGAAAATTTATCATATACTATTAAGGATAAATTGATTATGATTGTGCCGACAGAATATATTGCTATCGAAAATACCACACAGCAGCAGGGTAAAAAGATTTCGGGGAAAGTTACGGACACTTCAGGAGCAGCATTACCAGGGGTTTCTGTGGTTATTCAAGGAACCACGGCTGGGGTGATTACGGACAATGATGGAAAATATTCGATTTCCAACGTATCTGAGAATGCAATTTTGCGATTTTCTTTTGTAGGGATGAAAATGCAGGAGGTTGCTGTTAAAGGAAATTCGAATATCGAAGTGATACTCCAGGAAGAGACAATTGGTATTGACGAAGTTGTCGCTATTGGCTATGGAACAAAGAGAAAGAGGGATATAACTTCTGCTGTTTCCGTTGTCAATATTGGCGACATTCCGGAAATGCCTATTTCAAATGCATCCCGCTTATTACAGGGACAAGCTCCCGGCGTAGTTGTAAGACAACGTACAGGAACACCGGGTGAGCAAATGAATGTAACAATCAGAGGCGTTGGATCTTTAGGTGCCGGCAGTGATCCATTATACGTAATTGACGGATTTGCCGTAGGCAATTCAATTGGTCAGAACCTGAATCCTAGTGATATTCAAAGTATTACCATTTTGAAAGATGCTGCTTCTACAGCTATTTATGGTGCCAGGGGTTCCAATGGCGTTGTACTGATTACCACGAAAAATGCAAAAGAAGGCGAGTTGTCAATTACGGCAACTGCTAATTTTGGAATACAAAACTTGCCAACTTCCAGAAGGGTCAAAATGATGAATGGGGTAGAATTTGCAACATTCCTGCAGGAGAGTTGGATCGATAAGCAGAGATATTTTAACAAAAAAGAACCAACAATCGATGAAATTCCTCTTGGTATCAGGTACCCTGAACAGACCCAGTATTCGACCAATTGGTTAGATGAAATATTGCAACAAAATTCTGGTTTCCAAGATTACAATGTAACAATTGCTTCCGGAAAGGGTAAATTGAAATCACTGGTATCTGCAGGTTATTTAAATCAGGAAGGAGCTGTAAAATATACAGGCTTCCAACGATTTAATGTAAGGGCTAACGTAACAGGAGATTTTAATGATTATATTTCTGTAGGCCTGAATACTGTAGGATCCTTCACATCAGAACGTTATGCAGGTACAAACAGCAGGGATGGTATTATTGGTAAGGCCTTATATGCAGATCCGCGATCACCGGTATATAATGCAGACGGAACTTTAAATGCTTACGTTGGTGGCAAGGATGGAGTTTTTGGTGCCGCAAATCCATTAATGGAACTACAGCAGCATAAGCGGATTAAAGAAGTGACCAACCTGACGACCAACGCATTTATACAGATCACTTTTTTAAAGGATTTCAAATTTAAATCATCGTTCAATGCATCCATTGATAGTTGGCGAAGGAATGAATTTAGGCCTTCTACTTTGGCTGGTGGAGGATTTAATAGTCCCCCACCGCAAAATGCAACTTTAGCGGAATATTACGATCAGTTTATAAACATCGCCGCAGATCAACTTTTAAGCTATAATAAAACCATTGGTAGTCATAAGATTGAAGGGCAACTCGGTTATAGCGCGCAGCAGTCAAGATCGAGAAATATTACCGGTACGGGGAACAAATTTCCAAACAACGATATACAATTTTTGCAGCAGGCTGAAACAAAAGCGCCTACGTCCTCTGAGTCGGCGTGGAGTATGTTGGCTTATTTTGCCAGGTTAAATTATGATTACAAAAATAAATACTTATTGAGTGCCACTTATCGTCGTGAAGGAAGTTCTAGGTTTGGTAAAAATAACTTATGGGGTGATTTCCCTTCTGTATCGGCTGGCTGGAGACTTACTGAGGAGTCATTTATGAAAGGCATTTCGTGGGTCAACGATTTGAAGTTACGGGGAAGTTTCGGGGTAACAGGAAATAATAGCATTGGTGAATACAATAATGCTGCAACGCTGGCAGCCGCTGGATATCTTTATAATGACACCTTTTCTCCGGGAGTGGTTTTGAATTCATTTGTCAACAATAACATTGGATGGGAACAGTCTAACCAGGTGGATATTGGACTTGATCTATCAGCCTTTGACAGCAAGCTGACTTTTACTGCAGAATATTATAAGAAGATTACAAATGATATGTTGTTGTCCGTGAGCGTTCCTGTAATAACTGGTTTTACTTCCACTTTGACAAATGTTGGAAAAGTTCAAAACACTGGATTTGAATTTGCAGTTGGTTACAAAACAAAAATTACCAATGACCTGAGTTTCAACAGCAATTTCAATATCTCCTTTAACAGGAACAAAGTACTTGAAATAGATGGTAAAAACAAAGAATTGTGGACAGGTAGTTTTTATGGAGTCCAAAATCGTTCGGTGATTGGGCGGCCAATTGGTATGATTACCGGTTTTAAGGTCATAGGCATTTTACAAACCGATGCAGAAGTTGCTTCTTCACCCAAACAAGATGGAGCTATTCCAGGTGTTTACAAATATTTTGACGGGGATGGTGATGGAAAGATATCTTACGATACAAAGGATATGGTTGAGATTGGTAACCCTTATCCTGCTTTTAACTGGGGATTAACCTTGGGAGCAGATTATAAAAGATTTGACATTAACCTGTTGTTTATGGGAGCTCAGAATTATGACATCATGAGAGATATTGAAAAAACAGTCATGAATATGGATGGGGTTTTCAATATCCTGCAATCAGGAGTAAACAGATTTCGGTCAGCTGAACAACCGGGTGACGGCAGAGGGGCTACTTCCAATACCTGGAAGTGGGAACGTGAATCGAATTCAAGGTATGTTTATGATGCCAGTCATATGTGGATAAAGACGCTTACAATTGGTTATAATTTACCTGCCAATTCCAAGATATTAAAAAGTTCAAGGTTCTATTTTAACGTAGATAATCTACTTTTAGTAACCAACTATCCTGGAACCAACCCAGAAATCAATACAAGTGGAGATAATAGACAGCCGGGAAGGGATGATGAGGCATATCCTATCCCAAGAACTTTTTCAGTAGGTGCAATTATCAAATTTTAAACAACCTTACACTATAAAAGATGAAATACATAATAAAGATAGCATGCATTGCATTTGGGTTGACCTTAATGTCATGTGGAGATAGCTTTCTTGATAAAGTTAATCCGACCCAACTTACGGCAGGAACATATTACCAGAATCAAGCTCAGGTCCAATCAGCCGTTAATGGTATTTATTCTCAATTACAGGATCTAACATCGATCCAATGGATTAATACAGAGTATATTTCTGATAATACTTCACTCCATTTCAATGTTGGTGACAGAGGTCAAGGGCCAAGCTTGGAGGCGATTGAATATTTCCAGATTAATTCAGGAACAAGTAATATCACGAACTGGTACAATCAATTATACCGCGGCTTGACCAATATTAACATTGTTCTCTCAAAACTTGAGGGAGCAACCATGGATAATGCTTTAAAGCTGGATTTTGAAGGGCAGTGTAAATTTATGAGGGCTTATTATTATTTTCAACTGGTACAATGCTTCGGCGATGTAATTATTGTAAAGGAACCTATTGGGACTCCTGCTGAGGCATATAATTTTAAGAGATCTCCTGTCGCTGACGTTTATACCCTTATTGAAAGTGATCTTAAAACTGCAATTACATCTCTTCCTGATCGCGCAAGTATAGCTGTAAATCAAAAAGGAAGGATCAGCAAAGGTGCTGCTTTGGCATTGTTAGGGAAGGTATATCTTACCAAAAAACAATATGCTGAAGCGGTTACAACACTTAAGCAAATCTCCGGATACAGTTTGATGCCGAAATACGCTGATGTATTCGATCCGCAACAGAAAAACAATGTGGAGTCTGTTTTCGAAGTTCAGTATCAGGCAAATACTGATATAGGTGAATGGAGTGGATTTATTTATAATTTTTATCCCAGGGAGTCATATGGAGCAGTAATTAAGTTTACAAATGCGAATGGAGGCGGATGGAACATACCAACGCGGGATATTATTGCTGCTTATGAAGCCGGCGACCTGCGCAAAGCGGTTTCATTGGCCGAAGGTTACAACAACAACAGCGGGGTCTGGACTCCGATTCCTTTTATTACTAAATTTTATCATGCCCATACTGTTGTAAATCGGCCCGGCGATAACTGGCCAATTTTGAGATATGCCGATGTTTTGCTTATGCTTGCTGAAGCCTCTAATGAGGCAACTGGTCCCGCTGATGGATATGCTTATGTAAATCCAATAAGAGTAAGGGCCGGTCTTGCTCCATTGGCCGGTCTTGATAAAGCTTCTTTTAGAACAGCTGTTTTGAAAGAAAGGAGAATTGAACTGGCATTTGAAAACCATCGTTGGTACGATTTAAAACGGACGATGAGTCCAACAGAATTGGCCACTTTCTTAAATGCCCATGGTGCATTTGAAAAGAGTAACCCTACCACAAACAGAGGTGGCATTCCATTTTCTGCTGGCGATTATGTTTTTGAGGCTTATGAGGCATTGTTCCCAATTCCTGCATCGGAAATTTTAGTCAATAAGGATCTTACCCAAAATCCTGGTTATAAATAATCAAGTGGCTCACTATGTTTGATAATCTTTGCTTGTTAAAAGCAAAGGTTATCAAACATCTGCTTATTTTCGAAAAATGGCCAGGCAACTATCTAAATTAATTCAGTTTAGATGATGTCGGCAATTTATATTACTGCGATAAGCGGTAGTTAAACAGAAACTTCTGAGCATTTTATTGTGCCCAAATGATCTCAGATTGGTGATAAACAACTTTTATTGCAAATCACAGATTCCATCAATACTATAACTAAAACAAATGAAAAAAATCATTTTTAATACAACCACGATTTTAATGATCTGTGCGATTGCTTTGTTATTTAATTTAAAGCTTTCTGCTCAGGATAAGGTTAATGCTGTAACCGTTAACTGGGAAAAAACAATATCTATATCAAAAACTACTCCAACGTTACAGTTAGTAGAAAACCCGATGGTACGGCCTGGTTCATCCATTCATGAGGCCACTTTTAAAGCCCTAAAAGAACTGGGAGCCGATTATGTGCGATATGTTCCCTGGTTTCCATATCCTAAAATGGCAGTAGCAGAGCTTGATCCGCCTACCAAGGACAAAACCTCATGGAATTTCACCTATCTGGATAGCACAATGAAGGCTTTTATGAAAGCTACAGAAGGACACTCAGTAGTAATCAATTTTAGTACAACACCTGCCTGGATGTGGAAGACTGATTCAGTTGTAAAATATCCTGCTGATCCTTATAAAACCTGTTGGAATTATAATCAGGGAACACAGCTCAGGGACACTACAATGAAAGAGGTATCCGCCTATTTTGCAAGACTGTTAAGTTGGTACGTTAAGGGAGGATTCACAGATGAATTAGGCAAATTTCACAAGTCAGGCCATTATTATAAGATTCCGTACTGGGAAGTTCTCAACGAACCGGATCTGGAGCATAACATCTCACCGCAGCTATACACAAAAATGTATGATGCGATCGTTACCGAAATGAAGAAGGTTTCTCCATCTACAAAATTTATAGGCATATCAGTGGCGAACATCCGGAATCCGGAATATTTTGAATATTTTCTGAATCAGAAAAATCATAAACCTGGCATTACTTTAGAAGGCATTTCCTATCACCATTATTCGCAGCCCTCATGGCCAGAACAGACTTTGGAAGGATACCAATATACCTTCTTTGAGAAAGCAGATGGCTTTTTGGAAAAGGTACGTTACATCGAAAACATAAGAAAGAGGCTTGCCCCACATACCTTCACGATGATTAACGAAATTGGAGTTATCCTGCGCTCTCCGGAAGTATCTGGTCCTATTGCAGATAATTATTGGAATTTGGCAGGTGCCATGTATGCTCACATTTTTCTGGAATTAACCAAAATCGGAATTGATGCAGCAGGCGAATCGCAACTGGTCGGTTATCCCACCCAATTTCCGGATGTAAGCATGATGAATTGGGAAAACGGAAAACCCAATGCCCGGTTTTGGGCTCTGAAGCTCCTGAAGGACAATTTCGGACCTGGAGATTACCTGGTAAGCACTGATTTAAAAAACCCGGAAGTTGGTGCCCAGGGATTTAAAACAAAAGGTGGTCGGAAAATCTTACTGATCAACAAAAGAATTGAAGAAATATCAATTCAGTTGCCGGCAGACGCCAAGGACGCACAGGTTAGCTTTGTTGATATCATAACGAGGGAAAATCCACCATCAGAAGTGCCTCTGACAAGCAATATAATTAAATTAAAACCATTCTCTGTTGCTGTAATTAAACTGAAGAACTAAAGTTTTGGGGGCATGGTGATAAATCACAACTATTATTTTAACTTGTTTTATCTAAATGATGAGTAATTCTAAATATCTTTCCAGAAGGAATTTCATTAAAACATCGGCACTTTCAGGTGGTGGAATATTAATCTCTGAAAAGGTGACTAGTAATACTATTGTCAGAGAAAAATCAAAATTACCAGTTCCATCTCCGTTTTCTCCCGACAATGTTTCAATTCTAAATCCTCTAGATTTATCTCCTGCACGATGGATCTGGTATCCAATGGAACGATGTCTTGCAAATACAGTTATACTTTTTAGGAAAAGCATAAAACTGAATGATACTCCCCAAAAAGCTCGTGGATATATTCTTGCAGACAGCCGGTATAAATTAACAATCAACGGGAAACGTGTACAATGGGGGCCAGCACCCTGCGATCCACGTTGGATGGAGGCAGACCCTATGGACTTGTCGGGTTACCTATCATCCGGTGAAAATGTGGTCGCATGCACTGTCTTATATTTTGGTCATGGAGATGGGACATCGCCAATGGGTAAACCTGGATTTATTTTTAAACTCGACATTGAAATGCCCGATGGTTCTGTTTTCCAAATAACATCTGATGATAGTTGGCAATCATGTCTTGCCCGGAGTTGGCGACCGGGAAATTATAAACGTTGGTTTCTGCGTTCATTTCAGGAAGAGTTTGATTCCCGCTTATACCCCTTTGGATGGGACATGCCGGGCTTTGCTCCCGACAAAAAATGGTTGACTTCAAAAATATATGGTTCTTATGGAGATAAGCCATCTGTATGTAATGGCACGCCTGAATATCTGTGGGAAATTTCCGGTAATAAAGATCTTTGTTCGTTACGCGAACGTTCTGTCCCGTTAATGAAAGAAACGCTGATTAATGGCTTTACGCTTCGTGAAGCAGCCTGGATTTATTGGAAACGACCTGCTGAAGACTATTTTGAATCAATCACTCCGGATGCTTTTGATTTCGAGCGGGGAAAACCCGCTGAAGAAATTAAAAACGGGGAATGGAAGATTGAAATCAGAAAAGATTGGGCTGCGGCAATCACATTTGAATGCAAGGAACAAATGGTTGGGTGGCCGAATTTTACGATTGATGCACCAGAAGGAACCATCGTTGAGATACTTGTTCATGAAGCTCATCAACCAGGTGGGCCTGTACTTCTAAATTCTCATTTCAATTCATGGACACAATTTGTATGCAGTGAGGGTGAAAACAATTTCGAAACCTTTGATTTTGAAAGTTATCGATGGATACAATTTCATATTCGGAATTATAATCGTCCTGTAAGACTAAAAAAAATTGCGATTCGAAGAAGAATTTATCCTTGGAAACATACGCCCGAAATTTTTACCAATGATAAAATTTTACAGCGTGTTATAAAAGCGTCAGTAAATACATTGTATAACTGTGCCCAGGATACAATTGTTGATGGGATGGCGCGTGAACGGCAACAATATAGCGGTGATGGGAGTCATCAGCTCCATGCAATTTATTATTCTTTTGGCGACACATTGTTACCTGCCAGGTTTGTCAATACTTTTGGACAGGGACTCGGTACGGATGGTGTCTTTATGGATAGCTGGCCAGCTTTTGACAGGCTTGCCCGGGTGATGGAAAGACAGATGCAACTAACTGGATGGGGACCAATTGTTGATCATAGCGTTGGTTTTTGTTTTGATTCATGGTATTATTTTTTGTATACTGGTAAAACTGATGCCCTGAAGGAGACCTATCCACGGTTACTTACTTTTTTTCAATTTTTGAAGAGATCACTTGGAGAGGATGGTTTGATTCCTGTTGAGAATTTGGGAATGCCATCAGTATGGATAGACCACATTGCCTTTAAAAAACAACGGCATAAACAATGTGCATTAAATCTATACGTGGCAGCAATGTGTCAGCATGCACTGAGTAAACTTTGCAATGAATTTGGCAATAACGACTGGAGCACTGAAATTTTGAATTTTGGTATTCAACTTGAGAAATCGTGTATTGCCAAGTACTGGGATTCAGGAAAAAAAATCTTTGTGTGTAATCTTCCCTGGGTTGAAGAAGAAAAGGAAATAAGGTATTGTGACAGGAGTTTAGCAACGTCTATTATTTATAATCAATGCCCGGGCGGCAATAGCGAAAATGCACTCAAAATTATATCTGAATGTCCGAAAGAATTAGGCCTTTCATACCCTTGCAATGCGATCTGGAGATATTGGGCTTTGGCAAAAGGTAATGCTATCCAAATTGTTATAGATGACTTTAGAAAACGCTGGGGCACTATGGATTCAGTAACCGAGAATAACACGCTTCAAGAAGACTGGGAGGTAAAGCATGATTCAGGACATCAATGGAGTCATTGTGCAGTGTCACCCCTAATTATGTTGTATCATGGGATATTAGGCATTCTTCCTGTAAAACCAGGTTTTGAAAAATGTACCATTGCTCCTCAGCCAGGAGATTTGGAAGAGCTAAGTATGCTTGCCCATACGGTAAAAGGAACCATACAATTTGAAATGACCGGCAAAAAATCTGATCGGGTAATTACAGTTTCTATCCCGAATGGGATGGATTGCGAAATGATTCTGGACCATCGGGAAAAAGTTGAACTGACAATTGGCGTTGAAAGTGTGGAGAATGGCCAAACCGCATATAAACTTCCTGCCGGGAAGAAGTCGAAATTAAATCTTAGATATTTATAAAAATATAGCATATCACATTAATAACCAACAAATACCGTTAACATGAAAAATTTTGGAATATTTATTTTGTTTTGCATCCTTCTTATCGGTTGTTCTCCGGAGAAAAAAGCAGAAACAGATCCCTTTATTAACAGTACTACAGAGTTCAAAAAGCTGTTTGTCGACCCGCCATCAGAATACCGGAGTGCACCGCTTTGGGACTGGAATGAGCAGATCTCTAAAGAAGGGATTGACTTTCAGATGAAAGAATTTAAGAAAGCTGGAATTGGCGGTGTATTTGTACATCCGCGCCCGGGTTTGCTCACAGAATACCTTTCGGAAGATTGGTTTCAACTGTTTGATTACACCGTTCAGAAGGGAAAGGAACTTGGCATGAAGGTCTGGATCTATGACGAAAACTCTTATCCATCAGGCTTTGCCGGCGGACATGTTCCTGCTGAAATGCCCGATTCTTATAAACATGGTACTGGTCTAATCATGGAAATTCAACAGCAGTTGAACCTGACAGTTTCGGATACTGTGGCAGTAGTTTTGAAAAAGACCGATGCCGGATTTGTAAATATCACCCCGACAATAGAACAGGAAAAAGGGCAACAGGGAATGTATTACATCTTCCGGAAAACTTATCCTGCCAAATCGCCGTGGTACGGTGGCTTTTCGTATGTTGACCTATTACATAAGGGGGTAACTGATAAATTTATGGAGCTCACCATGACCAAAGGTTATGAGAAGAGCAAGGCTGAATTCGGACAAACATTAATGGGTATTTTTACCGATGAACCCAATCTTGAGGCAGCTATGCCCAGGGGCTCCCAGATACGCTGGACACCCGATTTATGGGACTCTTTTCAGCAGCGTTGGGGCTACGACCTGAAATTGAACCTTCCTTCCCTGGTTGAGGAAACCGGAAACTGGAAGAAAGTTCGCCACGATTATTACATATTGATTCTCGAACTTTTTGTGGATCGCTGGGCTAAACCCTGGAGCAAATATTGCGATGAAAACCAGCTAAAATGGACAGGCCATTATTGGGAACATGGCTGGCCTGAACCAACAGAAGGTTCCGACGAATCAGCATTCTATATCTGGCATCAGCAACCGGGGGTTGATATGTTGGGAAACAGACTGGATACTGCGGGTTTGGGAGGTCAATTCGGTAACGACAGAGCCGTGCGTGAATTACGGAGCGCTGCCAACCAGGCAGGAAGAACACGGACGCTTAGCGAAACCTACGGTGGCGGAGGCTGGGAAATGAATTTTGAAAATCAGAAACGGCTGGTCGACTGGCAAGGTGTAGTAGGTGTAAATTTTGTCAATCAGCACCTGTCGTATTATTCGCTGAACGGTGTACGCAAGTTCGACTATCCGCCATCTTTTACTTACCATGAGCCCTGGTGGGATCATTATAAACTGATGGGTGACTATATTGGCCGTATTTCATTGGCCATGGCATCGGGACAGCAAATTAACCAAACACTTTTATTACAGCCAAATACGACGGCATGGATGTATTTCGCCAGGAAAAATAAAAATCCCACCATTCTTACCATTAAAAATGGGTTCAAAAATTTTGTTTACCGCATGGAACAACAGCATATTGAATATGACCTCGGTTCGGAAAACGTGCTGAAAGAACTTGGCAAGGTAAAGGGTAAGACGCTTCAGGTAGGTAAGCGTGACTACTCGCTCGTAGTAATTCCGGCTGAAATGGAAAACATCGACCAAAATACATTCGACTTGTTACAGAAATACCTTAGCAATGGAGGTAAAGTGCTGTCATTTATCCGGAATGTGTCGATGGTGGATGCGATTGAATCGTCCAAAGTTACAGAACTGGCAGCCAAATATGCTGATCAATGGACGGTTGCTGAAAATCTGACTGATGCTTCGGCATTGAAACTGCTCAACCACGACGACTTTACAATGATAGACCATACCACAAGTGGCATGTTGTACCACCAGCGCCGGATGCTGGCTGACGGCCAGATATTGTTTGTGGTTAATTCACACCAAACGAAAAAAACAAGCTCTGAAGTAACCATGGAGGGCAAATACGTTTCCAGACTCGATTTAGTCACCGGAAAAAAATATAGCTATCCGGTAAAAGCTGAAAATGGGAAAGTGTCATTCAAAATTAATCTTGAACCTGTTGGAAGTGCTCTGTTTACAATTTCCGGCGAACAATCGGATGATACTGAAGAGTTATTGGTTTCAGGAGCGGAAACGATCCTTAAAAGAGCAGGAGAAGTTGCTGTTAAACGTGAGTCTGACAACATCATGATGGTGAATTACCTCGACCTGAAAACAGCTAAGGTGGATAAAAAGGGCATTTATTTTATGAATGCACTGATTGGATTGTTCAACGAAAATGGTGTCGAAATGGGCAATCCCTGGCAGCACAAAATTCAGTATAAAAAGAATTATCTCGCACTCGATTCCCTGTTTACAGCCGATTCGTGGTTTGAGGCCAGCTATCATTTCCAGATAAATCCGAACCTGAAGTCGGAGGCAATGAAGTCAATTCGTGCAGTGGTTGAACGCCCCGAATTGTGGGAAGTAAGCATCAACGGAAATGAAATTTCTAAAATCGAGGGCAGCTACTGGATTGACAAAAGCTTTCCTGAGTTCGCTGTGGGGAAATACCTGAAAGCCGGGGAAAATACGCTGACACTGAAAGCACCAAGGATGCATGTGTTAGCCGAGGTGATGCCAGTTTATTTTATTGGCGATTTCCTTGTGAAACCAGCCAAACAAGGTTTTGAGATTGCCGAAGGAAATATTACCAAATTAGGCTCATGGCGCGAATCCGGTTTGCCATTCTATTCGCAGAAAATGGCTTACGCCCAAAACTACACCGTGTCCAAAACTGCCGGAACTGCCTTTAAAGTGAAGCTGAATAGCTGGAATGGTTCTGTGTCCGAAGTGTTGGTAAATGGTCAATCCGCCGGCCTTATTGCATGGCAGCCAAATGAGCTGGATGTAACTTCCTATCTGAAAGAGGGTTCCAATGAAATTACAATCAAAGTGACCGGAAGTTTAAAGAACACCTTTGGATTCTTCTATAAGAAAAACGAAGGCTCTATTTTCGGACCGCACTCATGGAATTATGCACCGGAAAAAGTGCCGGATGCATCAGAATATTTTCTGATGGATTATGGATTGATGGAGCCTTTTGATTTGGTTCAGATAAATTAGGTTTTTAATGAGCAGGGTTCTTTGTTTTCTTTAATTGAAATGTTTTTTTTCATAGTTAGTAGATAGCTTAGTGCGAAATGGGGGTTAGAATCCAAAAGATTCAGCTCCCATTTTTAAGGGTGATTAAATAATTCTTAATAGTTCATTAAAATGAGAAATCCTTATATATTCCTTTCATTGTTTTTACTGTCATTATCTTCATTAAGTCAGGCGGATAGCCGAATTAAGATAGTTAAATTGCTCTGCAACCACACTGAAAATCCCACAGTAATCAATACCACTGTCCCAAATTTTAGTTGGCAGTTGCAATCAGAATTACGAAATCAGGCTCAGTCTGCTTATCACATTTTAGTTGCTGATAATCCAGATGATATAAAAAAACTGCAGGGAAAAATCTGGGACTCTAAAAAGGTGGTTACTGACAAATCGATTCTGGTTCAATACAATGGTAAAAGGCTTAATCCTGCACACAAGTATTTTTGGAAAGTGAAGGTATGGAATCTGAATGGCATTGAATCTGAATGGAGTGACACTGGTACTTTTCAGACCGGCATGTTCTCTGTTACTGATTGGGTTTATGCAAAATGGATAGGATATGAAGAATTGCCGTCTGAGCTGAAACTTGTTCCGGGCGTGCACGGAAATGGTGATGACCAGGGGCAGAAAGCACTTAAAAGGACTATAGTTCCGCTGTTTAGGAAAAATTTCGTTGTTCGAAAAACTATTTCTTCAGCAACATTATTTGTAAGTGGCCTGGGTCATTACGAGGCTTTTATAAATGGGGAGAAAGTTTCAGATTGTTTTCTCGCTCCCGGATGGACTGATTACGACAAGACCGTTTTTTACAATGCGTATGACGTCACCAAAATGGTGGATTCGGGAATGAATAGCATTGGAGCGATCGTTGGCAATGGTTTTTACAATATCAACCGCGAAAGGTATCGCAAAATAGTGATCGCATACGGAATGCCCAAAATGTTTTGCAGATTGCAGATCGAATACACTGACGGAACAAAAGAGAATATTGTAAGCGACCAATCGTGGAAAACTTCCCCATCGCCTGTAACTTATACCAGTATTTACGGAGGAGAGGATTATGATGCAAGGATGGAACAGCAAAACTGGAATAAACCTGAATTTGATGATTCTTCCTGGCGAAATGTACAATTAGTAACACCTCCGGCAGGAACATTAACAGCAGAGACAGACTATCCGCTTAAAGTCATGAACAGTTTTGATGTAAAGGAGGTATTTGAATTAAAACCGAACTCATTTCTTTATGATTTCGGTCAAAATGCTTCTGGTATTATTGAATTGAAGATCAAGGGGAAGAAAGGGCAGGAAGTGCGTCTTATCCCTGCCGAACTGATTACAAAAGATAAGCTTGCCAATCAGAAAGCTACAGGTGCTCCGTATTATTTCTCATATATTTTAAAAGGCGATGGTGAAGAAGTCTGGAGACCTCGTTTTTCTTACTACGGATTCAGGTACGTGCAGGTTGATGGAGCTAGTCCCAATAAAACAGCTTCACAGTCAGACCTTCCGGAGATTGTTGATCTAAAAATGCTGCACACTCGGAATTCAACGCCTTTAACGGGAACATTTGAATGCTCCAATGATCTTTTTAACAGGATATTCTCTTTAATTGATTGGTCTATAAGAAGTAATCTCCAAAGTGTATTAACAGATTGTCCGCATCGAGAAAAACTGGGATGGTTGGAGGTAACGCAACTGATGGGCAATTCAATACATTTCAATTACGACATTTCCCATTTCTATTCAAAAATGGTAGATGATATGATCCAGAGCCAGACAACTGAAGGACTGGTTCCTGATATTGCTCCTGAATTTGTGAAATTTGGAGGCGGCTTTCGTGACTCTCCTGAATGGGGAAGTGCTTCAGTAATTTTGCCATGGTTGCTTTATGAATGGTATGGTGATTCTTCCGTTCTCGAAAAATCATGGCCGATGATGTTACGGTATGTCACTTATCTTAAGAGCAAATCGGATAATAACATCGTTTCGCATGGATTAGGAGATTGGTTCGATATGGGACCAAAACAACCCGGGGAGTCTCAACTAACACCAAAGTCTCTTACTGCCACAGCTATTTATTTTTACGATTTAAAATTGCTCTCCAAAATTGCAGGCGTACTTGGAAAAAATGCAGATAAACAGAATATTGAAGCATGGTCTGATAACGTGAAGACCAGTTTTAACAATAAATTTTTCAACCAGCAAACGGGTGTTATAGCCACAGGAAGTCAAACATCGATGGCAATGCCATGGAGTGTTGGATTGGTTGATCCAAAATACCGGGATTTAGTTATAAATAATCTGGAAGATTCTATTCGTGCGAACGGGAAAGCACTGACAGCCGGTGATGTTGGTTTTCATTATCTGGTTGAAGCTTTGACAAAAGGCGGAAAGTCGCAGTTACTTTATGAAATGAATAATCGAACCGATGTTCCGGGATACGGTTTCCAATTGTCAAAAGGTGCCACCGCTCTCACAGAGTCGTGGCCGGCACTTGAAAATGTTTCCAATAATCACCTGATGCTTGGGCATCTGATGGAATGGTTCTATTCCGGATTGGGAGGAATCGGTCAATCTGAAAATTCAGTGGCTTATAAAGAAATAACAATTAAACCCGATATGATTGCCGACCTCACACATGCAGCCGCAAGTTATGATTCGCCTTATGGCCCGATTAAATGTAACTGGAACAGACAGGATAAAACAGTGACATGTACGGTCGGGATTCCGGTAAACACAACAGCATTAATCACTTTCAATGTTGCATCCAAAACGGTCGTATCCGAAGGAGGTCGTCCTATTTCTGAAGTGAAGGACGTTGTGGTTATTTCAAAAAATAATGGGCTATTGATCTGTAGGGTTGGATCAGGAAAATATTCATTCAGAATCGAAAACTAAATCTTATAAGATGAAGACAACAATAATTATAATCTTGTCAATTTTTTCTTTATTCAATTCCATCAATGTTTTAGGACAATCATTGTCTAAAGAAGAGTTTAAAGAACCCTCCGTTGAATTCTGGCCCAGGCCACTTTGGTTTTGGAACAATACAACCATTACAGTGGAAGGGATAGAAAAACAGATGAAGGATTACAAAGATCTGTGCGGATACGGAGGTTTTGGAATATTGCCATTTGGCAAAGATTTTAAACCTGAATATCTGAAAGAAGACTACTTCCGGGTATATGGCAAAGCGCTTGAAAAGGCCAAAGAATTAGGATTGAAAATGTGTCTGTATGACGAATATGGCTTTCCAAGCGGTGGTATCGGACTGCACAATGGCGATGGCATCGGGCGCTTCGAACAGAAATACCCCGATCTGACATTCAAGCGTTTAGATAAACTGGAAGATGATGTAAACGGTCCGGTCAGCTATTCTAAAAATATTCCTGCCGGTAAGCTGATGAGTATTGTTGCAATGGAAACCAAAACATTGGAGCGCATTGAGTTATCAGATCATATGTCAAATGATATATTAAAATGGAATGTTCCCTCAGGTAAATGGAAGATTATGATTTTTACCTGCGTAAAAGATCCGGACTATATCGTGGATTATCTTGATCAGGAAGCTGTCAGGAATTTTATAAAGATGACGCATGAAGCATATTACGATCATTTCAAAGATTATTTTGGAACAGTAATAAACGGAACCTTCTTCGATGAACCTACCATGTATAGGGCGCAGGGGCGTGTATGGACAGAAAAATTTAACGAGAAATTTGAGATCAAATATGGCTTTAGTCCTAAAAGTTTATACCCCTCCTTATGGTACGATATTGGTTCCGAAACTCAGTCTGCAAGAAATTATCTCTTTGGTTTCCGCGCTGAATTGTACGTAAAAGGTTTCACAAAGGAGATTGATGATTGGTCGGTAGCACATGGAGTTACAGCAACAGGACACCAGGATCAGGAAGAAGTGGCAAATCCGGTAAGTGTTTCCGGCGACCTGATGAAATCATTTAAATATCTTGAAATTCCGGGTATCGATAAAATTGGTGGAAACCGTTTGGCTGAACTGGTATATAAGATAGTGAGTTCATCAGCAAATAATTGGGACCGGACGCTTGTGATGTCTGAAACCTACGGCGCGATGGGTAGCTGGGGTGACGATATCTGGAACAAAAAGAAGGACCTGGGCTGGAACCAAATATTCTCGATTGCGATGGATCAATATACCAAAGGAATAAATATGCTCATTCCCCATGCAGTGTGGTATGATATTAACAAGGTTACTTTTAAGCCGGAATTGTCGCACCGCAACCCTTTATATGCTGATAGTCTGAAGGTTTTTAATAAATTCCTGTCACGGCTTAATTTCATATTGCAAAAAGATGGCCGGCATGTGTCAGATATCGCTATTTTGTATCCGATACAATCTTTGCAGGGTGATCACTATCTTGACGGTCCTATAAAGACTTACCTGGGAGGGGTTGATATTCCTTATACTGACTATATTGATGTATCCAACTGGTTTACGAATTATGTCGGTAAAGATTTTACATTCATTCACCCTGAAGTGCTTGATGAAAGGTGTCCTGTGGTTGGTAATGTGTTACATCTGCAGAATAAAATCAACTGGGAAGATTACAAGGTTCTGGTGATCCCGTCCTGCAAAACGATCTCAATCAGTAACCTGAAAAAAATAAAAGATTTTTACGAACGTGGTGGATCAATTGTGTTTACAACAAGACTACCCTCTAAATCTGTTGAGGCAGGACAGGATATGGAAGTCAATAAGTTGGTGAAAACAATCTTTCCTGAAGGGGAAAATGGTGGTGCTGTAGTTAAAACGAGCAGTAAAGGTGGCAAAGCAATTTTTATTATCAAGCCTTCCGGGCAGAACTTGCGTCAGTCGTTATCAGAAGTAAGTAGTAATTATGATGTGGATTATGCTGTAAATGAAGATGTCCGATATATTCATAAGGTAATAAACGGGCAGGAAATATACTATTTTGCCAATATAGGCGGTAAAAATGTAAACCTTCCTGTAACGCTTCGCGAGAATATGAAATTACAGAAATGGGATCCGCACACAGGCGACACTCAGAACTTAATTACTGAAAAAATTTCCGGCGATAAAACCCGGTTAAAGAATACCAGGGTCTCTTTAATTTTAAAACCTTATCATTCTTGTTTCTGGATTGGAACCAGAGAATAGCCCGAATGTGTGATGATATTCCCTCTGGGGAATTCGTTATCCGACAATTTTTGATCAAAACTAAATCAAATCAGATGAGTACAATAAACTATTTAAGAGCTTTTTTCATACTCTTTGTGGCAAACGTTTTTCTCATTTCATGCCATGCTGAGGATTTTTCGGATATTTCAATTTTTAGTACAAGAATCAATGATGAGGTTAACCCGAATGGTCTCGATGCTGAAAACCCGGATTTTTCATGGAAACTAAAATCAGAAAATAGAAACCGGTATCAAACAGCCTATCAGGTCATCGTCCTGAATGCAAATAGAAAGGATACCTGTTGGAATAGCGGGAAAATCCCGTCTGAAAATAGCATTCAGGTGAAATATCGCGGTAAATCTTTAATCCCTGTTAATTTCTATACCTGGAAAGTCAGAATTTGGGATAATGAAGGACGAATGAGCAGATGGTCGGAGACCAATCATTTTTCAACCGGTTTACTGCGTGAAAATGATTGGAAGGCAGACTGGATAAGTTCGCCTGATACTGTTTATTCGCCTGTTTTTGTGAAAAAATTCAGTATTGACAAGTTACCTGATGTTGCGAATATCTTTGTGAATTGCCTTGGATATTTTGAACTTTACATCAACGGGCAGAAAGTGGGAAAAGATGTTCTTTCTCCTGCCGTCAGTGATTTCCGGTTTGAAAATTACTATCTCACTTATGATATAAGGGATTATCTCAGGAAAGGAGAAAACACCTTAGGTTTGTGGACTGGCAGAGGTTGGTATTCATTCGGATTGCCAGGTGTCAAGTACAAATCACCAGTATTTCGTCTACAAGCACATTTGGCCTCAAATCAGAACACTCAAGTTATTGTCACTGATACCACCTGGATGACCTCCAATAGTCAAATCAGTCAGATTGGCCAATGGCGATGGAACAAGATGGGCGGTGAATTAATTGACAGTAGAATTTCATTGGACGACTGGTTTAAGGGAAAAATAGGGGAAGACAAAAAAAATGCGATTCTAATCACAAAACCACAAGCCATTACAACTTCACAAATATGCAGACCAAATGTGGTTTCAGATACTATTTTGGTGAAAAATATTTCCCAAATAGATAAGGATGTCTGGCTGATTGATTTTGGTAAGAATTTTACGGGTTGGATGAAAATGAAAATCAAAAATCAAAATCCGGGCGACACGATAGATTTTATCTATTCAGATTTCTGCAATAAGAAACCAGAAAGAAAATCAAAATACAATTGGGATTTTGGGAATAATTACATCGATCAGAGGGATGCGTATATCTGTTCGGGTTCAGATAGCGGAGTATTCTGCCCGAAATTTAACTTCCATGCTTTTCGGTATGCAATCATCCAGGGGTTGAATTACAAACCTCAGATTGGTGATTTTGCCGGATATATGATTGAATCGGATCTTGATGAAATTGGGGAATTTTCAAGTTCTGACACGCTTTTAAATGCTATTTATGAGTTAAATCATTATACATTTCGTTGTTTGGATATTGGCGGGTATTATGTGGATTGTCCTCATCGCGAACGCCTGGGTTATGGCGATGGACAAGTGGCTATTGAAACAGGCATCTACAATTTTGAACTTCACAATTTTTATAAAAAATGGTCCCGAAACTGGGCATTTTCACAAAAAGCCGACGGTGAAATTCCCAATACCGCTCCATCTCCTTATGGGGCAGGTGGAGGTCCTGCCTGGGGTGGAACTGGAGTTGTCCTGCCCTGGAAAATTTTTAAATATTATGGTGATACCACCTTCCTGAGAGCCTCCTATAATTCCATGGTGCGTTATATCGACTTTTTGGAAACGAAAAGTCAGGATGGAATTTTGACCCATTACGGGGATAAAGAATGGGGTTTTATAGGAGATTGGGTTCCTCCTGGTAAGGGAATGGATTCTGACATAAAAGTGGGAGAAACTGAAAAGGAGGTATTCAACAACTGCTACAAGGTCTATTTATATAACATACTGGCAGAGAGTGCAGAAGTATTGGGTAAAGCCAGTGACATTAAAAAATATAAAAGCCAGTCTGAAAATTTGAGAAATGAAATTAATAGACGGTATTTTAATATTGAAAAGGGTATTTATGCCAATGGAGAACAGTCCTATCTTTCATTTCCTTTGCTGATGGATGTCCCGGCAAAAGACGAAACAAGCCGTGTTTTGACAAATCTTGAAAACACAATAAAAATTACAGATAAAGGACATCTGAATACAGGTATGCTGGGAACCTATTTTATGCTTCAATATCTTACTGGCATCGGGCGTTCCGACCTTGTGTATTTAATGATGAAACAAACAACCTATCCCGGTTGGGGTTACATGGTTTCACAAGGAGCAAATACCTGTTGGGAACAGTGGAATGGGTATTGGTCAAATATTCATTCTTGTTATACCTCGGGTGGTGGTTGGTTTTATACCGGAGTGGCAGGAATCCGGCAAATGCCAGGTTCTGTTGCCTTTAAACATTTACTGATTGTCCCGCAACTTACTGTTGAAATTCCAGTACAAAAGACCCGGTTCATCTCTCCATATGGTCAAGTTGCCGTATCATGGAATCATAAAACAAACGCAGGATTGCAATTGGAAATCGAAATTCCTGTGAACACCAAAGCAAATGTATTTTTACCTGTTTCAGGTAATGAAATTGTATATGAGTCCGGGAAAAAATTGAGCGTAGATGGCGATATTAAGTTAATTTCAACAACTAGTAACGGTATCCAGATTGGTATCTCTTCGGGAAAGTATTTCTTTGAAATCAAGAAATAGATATCTAATGCAAAATGGGGGGTTATATGGAACGAAGAAAATTTGTCCAAACAACGGGAATGGCTTTGGGGGCTGTTGGATTGAGTGGTTTTACTACCGCAAAACCGAGACGCAAACCGAATATACTGTTCGTTTTTGCTGATCAGTTACGTTCAATGGAGTTGGGTTGTTATGGAGGTGACCAGGTAAGAACGCCCAACCTGGACCGGCTTGCCAGGGAAGGGGTTCTTTTCAGTAAGGCGTTCAGTATCCAGCCGGTTTGTTCACCCTTCCGGGCCATGCTGATGACCGGGAATTTCCCTGTGAAGAATGGAATGGTACTGAATGATCATTTGCTGAAAAATCCTACTCTATATTTCGCCGAAGTGTGTAAATCGGCAGGTTATAATACCGGCTATATTGGAAAATGGCACATTGACGGGTATGGGCGCACCAACTGCATCCCTCCTGAGCGGTGGCGTGGCTTTGATTACTGGCGCACCCTTGAATGTACCCATACCTATTTTAATTCGGAATACTTCCACCAGGATGAAAAGAAAGCCCGCACATGGACTCAATACGATGCAATTTCACAGACTGACGAAGCATGCAGCTTTATTAAGGAAAAATCAGGCATCGATCCTTTTATGATGGTCCTTTCCTGGGGTCCACCTCATGATCCCTATATTGCACCTGAGAAATATATGAAACGATTTTCGCCCGATTCCATCCGGTTAAGGGAAAACGTAAATGATTTTGCAGCAGCCGAGCAAATGTGGAAAGAATCGGATACGGAATTATCGGACGAGTTCATAAAAAACCGGGAGAGATCTATGCCCGGGTTGCAGAACCGCGGAAATGATGAGGTTAAAAAATGGTACTGCGGCTATTATGCTGCCATTGAGGCATTGGATGAATGCATGGGAAATCTCCTTAAAACATTGGAAGATAAAGGCGAATTGGATAATACCATCATCGTTTTTACCTCCGATCACGGAGATAACCTGGGTTCCCACCGTCAGTACGGTAAAAATATGCCATACGAGGAATCCATTTCGATACCGTTCATCATTCGCTACCCTGAAAAGATAAAACCAGGTACAAAAACTGATGCCCTCCTTGCCCCGATCGATATGATGCCTACCGTACTTTCACTTGCCGGAATAGATTGTCCGGATGTTGACGGGAAAGATCTCAGTGATGTCGCACGAGGAAAAGGGAAGGATGACCGGGATGCGCTGTTGTTGATCAAACCGCTATGGCTCAGTGTCAATTGGATTACGAATGGCAATGGCCCCTGGCGCGGGGTCCGGACTCACCGGTATACCTATGCCCTGAAATCCGACAGCCTTAAACCCTGGTTGCTATTCGACAACGAAACGGATCCTTATCAGTTTAAAAACCTTGTGGGTGATCCTGCATATGCAAATCTTGTTAAAAAATTGGACACACGGACCAATGAATTACTGGCACTTGCCGGTGATCCCGAGAATCCCATATTTTTTGCCAGTTTGATACAGGAGGAGAGAGATAAATTCGGCCAACCCAACCGGCATCGTGCATTTTTCCCCGTTTATATTGAACCAGGCAGTGGTTTTAAAAAGTATCTTATTGACCAAAATTAAAGCATAAAAGTTGTGATTAAAAATTTGAATACTCCAAAAAATATTATGTTGAAGATGATCGTCTTGTCGACCTTGACAGGACTGATTTCTGCAACAAAATTAAGTAGCCAGACAACTTCTGCGGATAAACTGAAGGTTGAATTTCTTAATCCACCGGATGGTGCCAAACCAGGCGTTTACTGGTATTTTATGGACGGCAATATGTCGAAAGAAGCCATGACCAAAGACTTGGAGTCAATGAAAAAAGTTGGGATTGGCAACCTGGTGTTCCTTGAAGTTAATGTAGGGATTCCCCGTGGTCCGGTTGATTTTTTGAGCGATCAGTGGCAGGATCTGTTTACGCATGCTGTGCGTGAAGCCGAACGTCTGGGAATAGCCATTACGCTGGGAGTAGGTCCGGGATGGTCGGGGAGTGGTGGTCCATGGGTGGAAGGACGGCAATCGATGCAGCATTTGGTTTCGGCCAGTATTCAAGTTTCAGAAAATGATAAAGGAAAGATAATCCTTCCAAAGCCGGAACCTAGAAGGCCTTACTTTGGAGAAGGAGGATTTACTCCTGAACTCAAAAAACGATGGCTGGATTATTATGAAGATGTTGCAGTACTTGCATTTCCAACCCCATCCGGTAATTATAAAATTGAGGATATTGATGAAAAAGCACTCTATTACCGTGAGCCATACACCTCTAAAGAAGGAGTCAAACAATTTTTGCCATCGTTGGCAACCTACAAAGAACTGCCCTCAAATGCAGTTGTTGCATCCGGGAAGATTATTGACATCACCAATTTGCTCCAACCTGATGGAGTGCTTAACTGGAAAGTTCCTCCCGGTAACTGGACTATCATGCGGTTAGGTAGCAGAAACAACGGAGCTGTTACACGGCCTGCTCCGATGCCGGGCCTTGGTTTCGAAGCGGATAAAATGGATACGACTGCCATCAATGCGCATTTGGCCAATTTTACAGGTAAGTTGTTTAAGAAAATTGGAGTTCCGGACAAGAATTTGCAGGGTGGACTAAAGATGCTCCACATGGATAGCTGGGAAATGGGGGCACAAAACTGGAGTCCGAAATTCAGGGAAGAATTTATTAAAAGGAGAGGATACGATCCACTAAAATACTATCCTGTTTATTCAGGACTGGTAGTGGAAAGCCTCGAGAAGAGTGAACGGTTTTTGTGGGATTTGCGGCAGACAGCCCAGGAACTGGTCATTGAAAACCATGCTGTGCATCTTAAAAAATACGGACAGAAGTATAACCTGGGCTTTTCCATCGAACCCTACGATATGAATCCAACCGCGGATATGGAATTGGGTGCCGTTGCTGATGTTCCCATGTGCGAATTCTGGAGCAAGGATTATGGATTCAACTCATCATTCAGCTGTATTCAGGCAGCTTCCATAGCTCATGTGAATAGTCAGGATATTGTTTCTGCAGAAGCCTTTACTGCCCACAAAGAAGACTGGAAACAAAATCCGGGGTCAATGAAAAATCAGGGAGACTGGGCTTTTGCTGCTGGCATAACCAGGTTCGTGTATCATACCTTTCAACATCAGTACCTAGATGATAACCTGAAGCCTGGGATGACCATGGGGCCTTATGGCGTTCACTGGGACAGGAGCCAGACATGGTGGCCAATGGCCGAAAGCTACCACCGTTACATTACACGATGTTCGCATATTCTGCGGCAAGGGAGGACGGAAGCAGACATTCTTTACCTGACACCAGAGGGAGCTCCACATGTATTTCGCGCTCCGGCTTCAGCTTTAGCAGGCGATGAAGTGCTTCCCGACCGGAAAGGATATAATTTTGACGGATGTTCCCCATCTCAATTACACAATGCCAGCGTAAAAGATAACCGGATCGTTTTCCCCGGAGGAGCAACTTATCGCTTGCTGGTATTGCCTTCCGTGGAAACCATGACACCTGCCTTGCTGAATAAAATTGAATCATTGGTAAAAGAGGGTGCTATCATCGTTGGAAATCCTCCGCGAAAATCGCCAAGTCTGGTGAATTATCCTGATTGTGACCAGTTGGTTGCAGAAAAAGCCAGGTCAATGTGGGGGAACTCTGATAGCCCTGGAGAAATTTCGGATCGTCGTATTGGAAAAGGAAAGATTATTTGGGGTGGATTACTTTCAAACTTGAAACTCCCTGAACTATACCCAAGCTATGATGTTACTGCCGGATTATTGAGGGAAATGGGTCTTCTGCAGGACTTTGAATCAACAGGACCCATTCGCTATGCCCATCGTACACAGCCGGATATGGATGTATATTTCGTTTCCAACAAAAATAATGAGCGTGTAAACCCTCTTTGTACCTTCCGAGTGAGCAAGGGAAAGCCCGAATTGTGGGATCCGCTGACAGGCGAAACAAGACAACTTCCGGAGTTTGTAATTCAGAATGGACGAATGCAGATACCGGTCCAATTTGAACCTTATCAAAGCTTTTTCGTCGTTTTCAAAAGAGGTAAAAAAACTAAAGATTCAGATGTATCTTGGACAAAAAACGATGTTCAACCGCAAGTTTTAATGGAAGTTAAAAATCCATGGAATGTTTCATTTGATCCGAAATGGGGAGGTCCTAAAAATGTAATATTCAATCAGCTGGAAGATTGGACCAAAAGATCTGAAGATGGAATAAAATATTATTCAGGAATAGCGAATTATCATAATACCATCACCATACCCGAAAACATCGCAGCTGATAAAACGTCAGATGTTTTTCTTAGTCTGGGTGAAGTTTACAATCTGGCGCGGGTATGGGTAAACGGGAAAGATATGGGTGCGGTCTGGACTGCTCCTTATCAGATCAAAATTACCATTGCTATTGTTTCCGGAAATAATCAAATCGACATAGAAGTGGCAAATCTATGGCCGAACAGACTTATCGGAGACGAGCAACGCCCAGACGATGGAATCAAGGATAAACAATGGCCTGACTGGTTGGTTAAGAATCAGGCCAGGACTTCCGGCAGATATACTTTTACCACGCGTAAATTCTACAACAAAGATGCAGAATTGCTAAAATCGGGATTGATTGGACCTGTTAGGATATTGAGTTTGTACAAACCTTGAAATACATGTCCAAGGTTAATCGTCCAAACGAATTGTAACACGAACTGATTGCGTACGAGTTAATGAAATGATTTTTAAAGGAAAACAGTTAAATGAAATACCCATGATTCCGGTATCACCAACCGAGATGATTATAACCTCAGGGGTATTCCATCTGGCAAATGAAAAACAAAATTATATACAAATGAAATACTTTATCGTATTGATTATAATCATGTTCAGTTGTTCAAATCCGCAGTTGGGAAAAAATAAATCAGGCGAGGATATTGAGCGCATTCACCAGCTGACGGATGAATTCGTCAATCCACCCATGTCATACAGGCCGGGTGCTTTCTGGTGCTGGCTGAATGGAAATATGTCGGCCACTTCGATTACCAGGGATCTGGAGGCCATGAAATCCAAGGGGATGAACAGGGCTGAAATATGGGATGTGGCCGCTGTTAGAAATCCATCTTTTATTCCGGCCGGGGCAGCATTTCTTGGGGACGAATCTGTAAGCCTTATCAAACATGCAATATCTGAAGGGAAAAGATTAAAAATGAGCATTGGCATTGTTGCCTCAAGCGGGTGGAATGCCGGTGGATCATGGGTTACACCCGATTGGGCATCGAAAAATCTCTATTTCTCGAAAGTTGAGGTAGAAGGTCCACGACCCCTCTCCATTGATCTGCCATTCCCAAAATTCCCGGAAGGATGTCCGATGAAGGACCGGGATACGCCTGTTTTCTACAAGGATGTTTCGGTGCTTGCTGTTCCCTGGAGTGCAGAAATGAAAATCGATGACGTTTCCCAGGTAGTTAGTCTTACCCCATCTTTTAAGGATGGTAAATTAAAATGGGAAGTTCCGGAAGGAAAATGGACCATTCTGCGATTTGTCTGTTCAAACAATGGACAGCAGCTGATTGTTCCTTCGCCCAATTCGAATGGCCTGTTTATTGATTTTTTTGATCCGCAGGCTACAATAAGACATTTAAAACACTTCATGGATCGACTTGGCGTAACTCCTGAAAATTCTTCCGAAGCCGGTCTGGCCTATTTTGAATTCGATAGCATGGAACTTGCCGAAGGCACTCCATGGACCGACTCATTCCCGGCTATTTTCATGGAGCGGCAGGGATATGAAATAGAAAAATACCTGCCTGTACTCGCAGGATGGGACATCAGGAACAGTACGGAGCGCTTCCGTTACGATTTCAAACGAACAGTCAGCGATCAGATCATTTACAGTCATTATCAAACAGGCACTGAATTTCTTAAGAAGTATAATGCAAAGCTGGTTTCTGAATCGGGCGGTCCGGGTGCTCCGGTATGGGATACCTGTCCGGTTGACGCTCTAAAAGCACTGGGAAGTGTGTCGGTTCCAAGGGGCGAATTCTGGATCATGCACCGGAATATGTTCCTGGTCAAGGAGGTGGCAAGCGCCTCACACATCTATGGGAAAAAAATTGTAGATGCTGAGTCATTTACCACCTGGAGAAGATGGAAAGATTCGCCGTTTGATATGAAAAAAATTGTAGACCGCGCATTTTGCGAAGGACTCAACAATATTACCTTCCATACTTTTGCGAGCACAAATCCGGAAGATGGCCTCCCGGGCAGAACCTATCATGCCGGTTACGATATGAACCCCGGGACAACATGGTGGGCCAAATCCAAACCATTTATGGACTATCTCTCCCGTTGCGGCTATTTGCTGCAGCAAGGATTATTTGTGGGAGACGTGTGCTACTTTTACGGCGACCAGACTCCTAATTTCTTCCCGCTATTCCACGATGTGCCAGAAAAACCAAGGCTCAAAGGGTTGGGAAAAGGCTATGATTTTGATGTGATTAACTCTGACATTATTCTGAACAGGATGTCGGTTAAACATGGCCGGCTGGTTTTACCCGATGGGATGAGCTATGCCATCATGCTGTTGCCCGAGCAGGTTCACATGCCACTTGAAGTATTGAAAAAAATCAGCGAACTGGTAAAAGCAGGTGCAACTATAGTGGGACCCAGGCCAACAACAGTCCCGGGTTTGAATAATTGGGAAAAGGAAAACATTGCACTGAATCAGCTCTCAGGTGAGTTATGGGGGGCAGCAGATGGCAAAGCCATCCTTGAGAACACCTGCGGGAAAGGTCGGGTAATATGGGGAATATCTGCCGATGAGGTATTGGGAAAAAATCATATCAAACCCGATTTCAGTTTTACCGGACCTTCCGAAATTGATTACATTCACAGGACAACCGATATCGGTGAAATCTATTTTTTGAGAAATGACCGGGAAGAGCCGGTAACTTCGACCTGCCGGTTCCGCGTGTCGGAGATGTATCCGGAAATTTGGGATGCTTCAACGGGTGACATTTACCGGGTTGAAGATTATACAAAAAAGAACGGTGAGACAAGTGTTGAAATTCAGCTACCCGCTCACGGTTCCATCTTTCGTTGTTTTCAATAAAAACAACCGCAGTAAACTATTAGTATTTACTGATAATAAGCTTGATGCCACTAAAACCATAATTTCCGGGCCCTGGAAGGTGACCTTTCCGCCAGATTGGGGAGCCCCGCCATCAGTCGTATTCAAATGTTTGATTTCATGGACGGAATCCGAAAATCAGGGAATCAAATACTTTTCCGGAACTGCCACCTACCAGAATTCATTCAATTTGGATGCGGGATCGGTTAAAAAGAAAGTGTTCCTTGACCTTGGTGATGTGCGTGATGTAGCTGAGGTTTTTATCAATGGAAAATCCGCAGGGATCCTGTGGAAGAAACCCTATCAGGCGGATATCAGTCAGTTAATTAAAGCCGGAGAGAATGATCTGAAGATAGAAATAGTGAACTATGGGTTAACCGGATGACAGGAGACATGCTATCGGACCCGAAAGACAGGTTCTGCAAAACCAATCAGTCGTATATGAAATCAGAAGTGTGGCCGGGCGGAGATGAACCGTTCAGGCTTCAGACGGCAGGATTGCTGGGGTCGGTTACCTTACAAGTCAAACAATTTTAACTATCGTTTTGAAAAAAAGGGGATCGGAAATAGTTGGTTCTGATGCTGATAAATCAATTCTTTTTGTTAACCTTTCAGATGAAGCAAAATCAATAATCAAGAAATATTTAAATGAATGTCATATAAACAAACTTTAAATCGCCGGGTATTTCTGAAAGGTGTGGTTGTTGGAGCTGCTGGAATTATGGTTGGTTGTTGGATGAATCTGATGCCGGCTAACGCCGCAAACGTTGTTAACCTGCGTTGCGAATATCGAAATAACCCGCTTGGAATTGATGTAGCTCGGCCACGTCTGAGCTGGGAGCTCGAAGAAAGAAACCAGAGACCAGAGGCCAGAGGCCAAAAACAAAGAGCATATGAGGTGTTGGTGGCGAGTTCGGAGGAACTGCTGGCTAAAGATCATGGTGACCTGTGGGACAGCGGCAAAGAGCTATCGGATAGGAGCGTTGCTGTTCGCTATGCCGGCAAGACGCTCGTTTCCGAAAGCCGTTACTGGTGGAAAGTTCGTGTTTATGACAAAGAAGGGCAACAATCGGCATGGAGCAGTCCGGCAATGTTTATGACTAGCAAAATGACGCCTGATGACTGGCGAGGAAAATGGATCGGAGCCGATCTCGCACCCCTGGTGTCGACCCCGTCGTTGGGTTTCGGTTTGCCCAAGGGAAAGCCGGTACATGAGCATGGAGCGATCTATCTGCGCAAGGAGTTTAATATGGAAAAGCCAGCGCTTCGTTCTGTGCTTTCTTTTTCCGGGTTGGGCTTTTCGGAAGTGGCGATCGACGGGCGCAAGGTCGGTGACTATGTCATAGGGCCTGGTTTCACCGATTATGAGCACCGCGTGCAGTATTTGACCTTCGACGTATCAGATCGCTTCAATACTCCCGGAAGAAAGAGGCTCGATGTCACCTTGGCTGACGGCTGGTATGCCTTGAGCAAGGACCCCTGGGTTCATCAGTTTGAGAAAAAACCATATGTGGATCTGCCCAAATTGATACTGGATCTGCGGCTGATCTATGCGGATGGGAGCGAGGCCGTTGTCTGTTCTGACGAATCATGGAAATGGTCCACCGGAGAGATCACCCGTAGCTGGATCGCTGGAGAGGATATCGATTTACGGCTATCTGGTGAAGACACTCGGAAGTGGCAACCTGTCATCCCGGTTACCGCTCCAAAAGGACAATTGCAGCATCAAAAAGAAACATTTAACCGAATTGTCGAGGAGGTCAAACCCGTCAGCATGAAATATAATTCTGTGAGCAAGTCTTGCGTGTGGGATCTAGGACGTACCATTAACGGCTGGGTTCGTTTCAAGACGAAAGGCCCGTCAGGAACTCAATTGCGGATCACGACAATTACGTCTGTCTCGGAAGATGTGGGAGCGCCTTTGCCAAAAACCTGGACCAGCATTTTCACGCTGGCAGGTTCTGGGATAGATGAGGTTTACGAACCGAGATTTTTCCATGCTGGCATGCGGCGTGTTGAGGTTGCAGGATTGACCTCGGAGCCGGTCATCACCGACTTGGTAGGCTGTCAGGTCTCTTCCATGCAGACCCCCGCTGGTGGGTTCCGTTGTTCTGACGAGACAGTCACCGCTATCCACGACATCGCGCGCCAGACGGTGGTGAGCTACACAACTTTCCTTCCGAATGATCCAATGCGCGAGTGGAAGGCGTGGACTCAGGATATTCAGAACATGTTTGGCTCGGCGTTCTATCTCTTTGCCGAATCGCAGATGATGTACGAACGCTGGCAGCATGATCTTCTCGATAGCCAACTGCCAGACGGCAATATGGCCAATGTTGCCCCTGGTCCGGTCTTCGACCCCTACAACAGTCCATGGTGGGGCGGATGTGGAGTCTGGTTGCCATGGGAATGGCGATTGGCCTTTGGTGATGAGAACCTGCTCAAAGAAAGCTATCCGGCAATGAAGCGTTATGTTGATTTTCTGTCGGCTCAGGCAGCAAAGGCCAATGGACTGCAAACATGGGGATTGCTCGACTGGTTGCCAGTCGAGGAGACGCATGTCGCACTTATCAACACTCCGGCGCATTACCATTTTGCGAGAATTGTCAGTTGGACGGCTGAAATGCTGCGACTGCCAGAAGACGCAAAGAAGTATTCTGAGATGGCCGAGGGTGTGAAGAATACCTTGAACAAGGCTTTTCTCGATCCAGCCACGGGGATCTATGGCGAAAAGGGTTGGCAAATCCGCAAGGGGAACAGCAAAGTGCCGGGCGGTCTTGAACACTTGTATTCCGTGTGGTGGAATGGCGAGCGTCCCTGCACACAAGGTGGACAAGTCATGCCTTTGGCTCAGGGGATGGTTCCGAACGCGGCGCGGTCGGCAGTGGAGTCGGCGTTATTACGCGAAATCGCAGCGCACAAGGAACGGCTCAGCACAGGTTTTGTGAGCACCCCTTACTTGCTAGACGTCCTCATGGATATTGAACCTGAGGTATGCTGGCGCATGACAACAGCACGTGAATATCCCTCATGGTATGGGATGACCATTGGCAGTGGTAACGACCTTATGAAGGAGACCTGGTCGGGCGGTTCGGCGATAATGCCATCTCTCGGCGGAAATTTTGCTCGCTGGTGCTATCGAGGTCTAGGCGGTATCCGTCCGGATGAATCCGCACCGGGTTTCAAAAAGATTATCATCAAGCCTGCCATTATCGGTGACCTGACGTGGGTTGAATGTTGGCATGATTCTAATTACGGCCGCATCGTGAGCAACTGGAAACGTGTCGGAGCCGGGCTGACGATGTCTGTCACGATTCCAGCCAATACCTCGGCGACCGTGTTTGTGCCCGCGAGGGAAGTAACAGCAGTGACCGAATCCGGCAAACCGGCAATGAAAGCCAAGGGTGTGAAGTTCCTTTATATGAAAAACAACACAGCCGTCTTTTCCGTGGGTTCAGGAACCTATTTGTTCCAGTATACCGGACCCGGTACTTCAAATGAAAACCTCAAATAGTCGATTTTAAACAATGCAGTACAACAAAAAAACCGATCCGACCAACACACGGAAAGAACAAAAAACAAGAATAAAAAAAATCTTTGCAGAAAAGCAGATTTGGCTTAAATAGAGAACTATGACAAAAGTAGGATTATTTGGAATTGGCCTCGATACCTATTGGGCACAATTTGACGGATTGCTTGACAGTCTGAAGGCATACCAGGAACAGATCAAAAACCGGATTGCCTGTTTTGGAAGAAGATGAAAATCAAACACTTTATGCCGACAGTGCATATACCGGAGCCAATCAGGAGCAAGCAATAATAGACCGGAAAATGAGCAATCAAGTATGCGAAAAAGGATACCGGAATAACCCGTTAACTACAGAACAACAGGCAAATAATAGAATTAAATCAAAAACAAGAGCACGAGTAGAGCACGTTTTCGGCTTCATGAAACAAAGCATGAGAGGATTGTATATCTGGTCAGTCGGATTACCCAGGGCAACAGGTATCTTAGGATAATCAATCTGGCATACAATATTTTCAGATACGAGCAATTGATTAGAAAAACTGCTTAATCGCAGTGAAACAAATATATAAATGTAGGTTAAATTGAAAATATCAAACAATTCTTCTTCGAAATGGTACGCTAATCAGATAGTACAATTTAAATCTGAGGATAGTGTGAAATATTAAAAAGGCAAATTTGACATTTAATGAGAAATCCTATCAAAAAATATTAAAAAAAAACGAATTTTTAGAACTTCCCATAAGATAGGGGCTCGAATTTACAGCGTTACCTGAATGAGTTTGTTTACAAGTTAAACAGAGCGTATTGTAAATCAATTTTTGAAAGATTAATTGTGGCAAGTGTTTTCCCGTGCTAGAACAATAACGACTAATCAAATTCTTAAATATGCAGAAATTATTGCTTTTATTAAGTCGAAAGTACGCAAAATACTTTTTGATTTTATTCTTAGTCATATGATGATAATTAATTCTTTTGCAATTAAATAATTTTAAGAATGATCACTTATTTTTTTGCTGAAGACGGGAAAAATAATTGTTGACATTATAAAAGCGGTTTGTCCAAAAACTGATATTTATGATTTTTTTCATTTCCATACTACCTTTTTCGTCTTGCACTTTTGGCGAGGGTTAATGCCACTTCTGAATGATTACCAATACGTTTGGTTTGGCTCACGGCCCATTGTAAGAGCTCTTTACGTGAGAATACAAGTTTGTTGCCATATTTGAGATGTGGCATCTCTTCGGAGGAGGTTAGTTTATAGATTTTGGCTTTGGAAGTAGGGTATCCATTTTCTTTCAGCAGGTCAATTGCTGAGTTTAAAGTTAGGTTGTCAGGTGAAGACTCTTTAATTTGCGTTTTTGGTAAAAATACCGCAAACGCTTCGTTTACGATGGCCTTTAGTTCTTCGGGAGTGGTTACAATAATCGTTGACATTTTTGCACTTATTAAAAAGGTGAAACATAGACTATCAACATACCTTATTCAATGCTGATCTGATTACGAATGTAGGTATCTATTTATATATTTTTTAGATATTAAAGTGTTTACATCCCATAATCAGTGGGTAAGAATGGTGCAGAATGAATACAAAGTAAATTGGTAAACACTAATTGTTTTTACACAAATATGCTTTTCATTGCAGAATAGTCGCGTACGGTTTACAATGTAAGGCCGAAAAATTAATTTTTTCAAAAAGAGACTAAAGCAATCCAATTCGAACTGAAAGGGCTCTTTGTAAGTATTTTATGCTTGGTTAAAAGGAATTATTTTTTGTTTTTCAATTCGATCAATTGTTTTAGGACTTTATCAGGTTCAAAAGGTTCATATCCGCCCCAAAATTTTGTTGCCGGTTCAGTTGAAATAAATCCGTATTCACACCATTTATCCAGTGTAGGTCGGGAGATCCCCAAAGCTTTACATAGACCTTTTTTATTTAGTATTATATCTTTTCCATTAATTGCTATTTGACGTTCCAGGTTCCGGATGGCTTTAATCAAATTCTCCTCAATAATCTTAGGCGAAGCCTTTTTTGAAAGTGCTGTTACCTCCAAAGTGCTGAAATCACAATCGCTAAAAACAGGATTTTTCTGAAGTTCCGTTACCAGTATTTCGTATACCTTCAAATCTTTTGCATATATTTTGAGTTGTTTTCTTCGCGGCATAAATGATGTAGATTATAATTGCTAATAACTAGTAATACAGAAGTATGCATAGGCGATTCATTTTAAGTCTTTGATGAAAATGCCCTAAAAATATTAAATATTTCTGAACAGCTCATTTAGTTCTTTAATACGGATAATAAGCTTATCAAAAGGCAATGAATCTCCGTATATCATCGTTTCCTGCATAATCTTATAATCATCACGCCAATTTTCAATAACTGTTTGTGGCGGTACAAATGAGATAGTTTGGGGTTCAAGAGTTTCATAATTCATGTTGGCAAGTGCAATAAATTTCTTTCTGTGTTCTATCACAGCATGATACAATACCCTATCATTCAGTGCATCTTTGGCGAACTCAGTATCCATCAACTTCTCCAGGTCATAAATATGGCGAGTCATCCTGTCAGTACGGATATCTGTATTCTCCTTTGCAAACTCTTCGTGAAGTAAACATGCTTTTTCCAGAAATGTACGTTTCGGAGATACTACTCTAACACTAAATTGTTTATCTGCAAAATTTGCCTGAGGCAAATTATCTGCAATTATCGACCTTATTTTAACCTCCTCTATCGGTTCTGTCATAGACCTGCCACTCACTTCAATCAAGACTCTGTTTTGCACATAGTTTGCATTGGAAAATACTGACTGATAATGAACTTCAATGGTCTCCGGATCAGTTGTTGTTACACTCGTGAGATTAATCTCTAATGTAAATAGTGATTTATCTATTCCCAAAATCAAAAGCTGTTTTTCAAGTTCTTTCTTCAATGTATTTCTTACAAAACTGCATGATGCCCTGCGAAGTTTATCACTAATTTGTGTTTTCGACAATTCTCCACCAAAACCCAAAAATTCTCTGTCAATTGCGATATCGACATCTTCCGAGAATCGTTCTATCAAATTCCAACACTTACTGAGTGAAGTTCCGCCCTTGAATGACAAGTGAGCTGCAAATGGTGAAGAGAATAGCGCATTTAGAACAATTGTTACCCACCAATCTTTCTCAATAGATTGTCCTGACAACTTTATTTTCGTAGATACTTGTGTTAATATCTTTAGTTTGTCTTCGACGGGCAATTCGATCCAATTCATAATTTTAAATTAAGGGCATTATTATTTTTCTAATCCAGGCAGGTGCAAGCTTCAGGTCTACAAGTATATTCTCTTTCGTGTCGTGTGACAAAGCCAATTTTATTTTTGCCATATCTTCGTCTGTAGCTTTTTCGTTGCCTAATTCTTTAAGTGCAGAAACTACAAGCATAAGCACATCGCTTTTGTAGGCGAGGTTTTTAGGTACAACATGCTTAAATAATATTCTCTGGTTATATATTTTTATTTTACGGGGTGCTCCATCCGTAAGAAAAACGGCATTAACTGGTATTTGCGTCGACAATCCTAAGGCATTTAGAGCATATACGCCTGTTGGAACTATGCGAGCTTTATCTCTATCAGCGATTGCCTTTGCAATTTCCTCTACGGAAGGGTACAACACGCCGAGCCCCAATTTTTTATCAATCTTAGGAAATAGATAGATTCCGTGGGCAAGCCGTACCAAAAAGCCTGACTTTTCTAATCTAAACAGCGATTTTTTGACCGTTTCAGGATTACCGAAAGATGCAAAATCAGCTGCAAAATAAATTTTCCCTCTGCGTTTTATTATAATCGATTTTTCTATATCATTAACAGTACTTTGCATTGAAATATTGGATATTTAATTGTCCCAAATATACGATATATTTGGGACAAAACAATAGTGTGGATTATCGATTAAAATTAGTCCGAAAGCTTTCCCCCTTGTTCTACGCATTCATTCGGCAGGGCTAAGCAATATTCAGATAATTTAGATGCCGATACGAATTAAATTTTTGCCGTTAAAGATGATATTGGAACGATTTTGTTTGAGTTTAAGGTTCTTTAAAGCGATTTTAATGAAGAATTTGTTTGGACGATTTACTAACCAATAAATGGAGTTAAATCTGTTGAATATTAATGCGATATGTTTATTTATGGACTTGTTAATGATGGAATAATCTTCAAACATATTTATTTCAGCGTATTTTTCAAGTATTAAATAAACATGGCTTAGGCTTTGTTTCTTAATGTTTTGCAGATTGTTAAGTGGTTGAATTTTGGAGTTGATTTATACTTTTGTGTGCAAATTGTGTGCACACACCACAAAAAAAGACGTTTACAAAAAGTCTGTAAACGTCTTTTAGTCAATTTGTTGTCCTGTCAGGTCTCGAACCTGAACTCTTCTGATCCAGAAACAGACGTGTTGCCAATTACACCACAGGACAGAATAATGGTTGACCCGTCAAGGCTCGAACTTGAACTCTTCTGGACCAAAACCAGACGTGTTGCCAATTACACCACGG
>Ga0209724_1000441_pt1 | contig 40208 bp, 54 predicted proteins | sample grotaG_FD_184143 | JGI IMG/M metagenome (GOLD analysis project Ga0209724, IMG submission 184143) | Glacier valley bacterial and archeal communities from Borup Fiord, Nunavut, Canada, to study Microbial Dark Matter (Phase II) -... | ecosystem: Environmental > Aquatic > Freshwater > Ice > Glacier ... | reverse complement strand
ACTTTGAAGTCTTTATTCGCTTTATAATTAGAAAATACTAGCTAACAATTAGAAAAACGGTTACCTTAGCAACATCTGTTCGGGAAAATTGAAGAAATATCAATTTAACCCGAACTTTTTATGTCCGAGAAAAACCAAACCATGAAACCTTCTGTAGTTATTGACCTTCCACCAATCCTTGAAGCTTGGTGCCGTTTTGCACTTGAAACCCCACTCGATCAGGAAGAACTTGTTGCCACACGGAGAAACGACATTGGGAAAGCGATCAACGGATTTCTGACTAAGACTACATTGAAGCCGGTAACGATGCCTGCCGATAACCCGGTTGTATTCTTATTGCCAGTGACCGAATGCAACCAGTACTCCCTATTTTCGAAACATCTGTACATTTGTAAAGAAGACCAGGAACAAATAGTGGATAGGATAGAGGTGATGTTTAACCAGTGGATCGATGTATTTTTTCAGGATGGGTACCGGATGAACTTCTCACAGATGGATATCATCGAGTCGGTTTTATACATCCTGAATTTGCGTATTAATGTCGTTAATTTCGATCAAATTAAGAAACGTGACTATCGAAAAACCAAGTCTGATGTAAGAGAAAGATCGAAGATGATACTAAAACGAAGATTATCAATTGCTTAAAATATAAATATTTATATTTCAGACTTTGACACGTTTTTAACGGATAAAAGTCTGATAATGAGAGAGGAAAAACAAACATGAACAGCGCAGTTATCACCAAATGTGAGTACAGGTTAATCGAAAATCCTGAATTCACCATTTTTGATCTGATTCTTTACTCCGGAAAGCTGAAAGAAGACAACCAAAAGACAGCAGCCGGTATATTATTCACCACCGTGATTGAGCTGTCAATTTCAAAAATAACAGCCGGAAATGATGTATTGATTAAATTACTCAATAATCGCAAAGCTCAATTCAGGGTTACTGATGCAAACGGAACCATTTACATGGTCGGAAATGATAACTTTCCTGCCAGGCTTCTGCATCAGAAAGCCCTCGAAGGTGCTCCCGGATCATTTGGCGGCTACCGTTGCACCATCACTCAAAAATCACCAACCGGCTGCACCGTCAGCTAAACCCAGATATAAACGCAAGTCCTTTATTTTGCCTCCCTGATGTGGTAACGTTGTAACGCTCCTAAAAAGAACGTTACACATGGCCACAAAGATTAAATATTACGACATCATACAGAACAAAGCGACAAAAACCGCTGAAATTCTCATCTATGGTGTCATTGGTGAAAGTTGGTATGAAGAAAGCATAACTGCCCGTCAGTTTATCAGCGATTTCCGTAATCTCGAAAAAGATTGCGATATCATTAATATCCGTATCAACTCTCCTGGAGGATCGGTTTGGGATGGTCAGGCCATTTTCAATGCCATTTCCAATTCAACCAAAGAAATCCATACTTATAACGATGGTCTGTGTGCATCCATGGCAGCTGTATTGCTGCTGGCTGCCAAACCTGAAAATGTACATCCGGCAAAAAACAGCCTGTTGATGCTTCATTCTCCCATTACCGGTGCTTACGGTAATCGAAAAGATATTGAGAAAGTACTTGGAGTGATGGATAAAGTTCAGGCTTCCCTTGTAACTTCAGTATGTGAAAAAACAGGACTCAATAAAGAAGATGTCGATGCCAAATATTTCGATTACACCGATCATTGGTTTACAGCTGACGAAGCGATGGCTGAAGGCTTGTATCTGAATGTTGATGATTACGAAGCTGAAAATGTTCCAAAAAATGCTTCTACCCTGAAATTTTCTGATCTGGTGAAACAATTCGAACCATCAGATTCAATTTTCACCAATTGGATTGGCCGCATTGCTCCTGAAAGAAAAATCATTCCCGAAACTGACGACACTTTAATTATTTTAGATATGGACATTGTAAAAATTCGCGCGGCGTACGGTCTCACAGAAGACAAGTATCCGACCGAGGATTCTGTTCTGGCTTACGTTGCAAAACGTGAACAGGATATCAAAGACCTCGAAACTGCCAAAACAAAGGCTGAAACCGACCTGACTACAGCAAACCAGACCATTGTGGCCAAAGATGCTGAATTAGTGGCTCTAGGAAAAAAACCAGGGGCAACAACTGCAACTGTAATTACCGACACTGACAAACTTGACACTGTAGTTGATGAAGAACCTGCAAAGGATTTCATGTCTGCATTCAGCGCTTGTATGAACGTTCTTAAACCTCAAAAAAAATCATAAGTCATGATTGATATTGCACAAGCCCTTATTGATGCAGGCAAAAAATACAAGAAAGAACTTCTTGCTATGCCTGTAGCTGCACTGGCTGAAGTATTCCCATTTATTACCATTGTAACAGGTTTACAGGGTAAAATGATCGGAGGGATCCTTTCAACCGATGCACAACTTCGACCTTATCGCACTGCGAAAGGTGAAAGTGATGGTACCAAAATTGTTGCCTTTGAATGGGAAACCTTCCTGGGCGATGTAGTCAAAGAATTTGATCCCAATGTTCTGTTAGGTACTTTGTACACCTCACCAACGGCTACCAAGCCAACTGACACGCAAATTGCCAGGCTAGTTGCTTTGGAAATGGCTAAAAAAGTAGGTGAAGCCCTTTACGATAACTTGTTTATCGCCAAACGTAATGCAGCTGGTGACCATACCGCAGATTTGTTCAATGGTTATTCATCTTTGATTTCTTCTCAGGTTGTTGCTGGAATTCTTTCTCTTGCCAACAAAAACTTCATCGACAACAGTGGCGTTAAAATCACTGCTGACAATGTAGGCGATGTATTGAAAGCATTCTGGAGAGGTCGTAATCCACTTCTGAAGAAACTGGCTGTAAATTTTTACATTCCTACCACGGTGATGGAAATGTACGAAGACTGGTTCCAGGTTGAATATGGACATGCTCCATGGAACTCCGGAATTGAGCAGAAAACCCTGGTGGGAACCGGTGGCAAGTGTACCCTGGTACCTTTCCCCAACATGGAAGGACAACCTTACATGTTCATATCTATCAAGGACAATGTGAAAATGGGCGTTGACCAGATGAGTGATGCCGAAACTGTTGAAATCCGTCGGGTTGACAATCCTAAGGTTGTTCAGTTCTTCATGAAAGCTTACTTCGGTGTAGGTTTCGAAACTTTCGACAAAACTTTCTTCAGTGCCATAAAGATCAGTATCGATCCTGTTGCCAACTTCGCCAACAGCGCTGTTGCTGCTACCACTGCCAGCTTCACCTGGACTGCTGCCGAAAATGCAACCTCCCTGAAAATTCAGAAAAGTGTTGATGCAGGTGTAAACTGGACTGATGCTACTCATGCTGCTATTGCAGTTGGTGCAGCTACCATACAGGTAACAGCATTGGTAACTGCCACTACTTATAAGTTTCGTTTGGTTGTCGCTGATGGCCTGAACAACGGAACTTCGAACATCGTAACTGTAATCACTGCTTAGTTATGGGACTATTTACTGACATGACATGGGCCGACGGGCAAGCAAACCCGTCGGGTATAGCAACCGAATTGTTTTATATCCCTAAATCGGATATCAAAACATTTCCGGTGGTTGTAGCTGGTCCTGCTACGCCATTGGCCAACGTGCTGTTGGCAGGCGATTTTGGACTATTTCCTACAAAAACCTGGTTTAGGCTACATTCTACGCAAGGTAAAGGTGAAGTAAACTTCGAACCAACCGGCGAAAAAGAATGCAAGGTATTTCTGAACAAAGGAAAATTCAGTTTTCCTGACATCAGCGATGCTGCTAGGAGTCACGCAAAGGTTACGTTGAATTCGAGCATGATTTATATCGCTAAATTGCCACACTCCAGCGAAAAACGTTACGTAGTATTGGGCGACATTGATTACGACAGCGAAGTGAAGATTTCGGGCACATCTGGTGGCGAACCTGGGAGCGCGAAAGGTTTGACTATTGAAGTTGAAGTACCTTGCTTTACTCCGCTTCCAAACTACGATGGAGTTATCCTTCTTTCTAACGGTTCTCTCGACTGTACAACCGGTGTATTTACGCCAATTGTGTAAAATTTCATTTTAATTACAATAAACCCCGGTTCGGTTCATCCGGATCGGGGTTTTTAAATAATCAGAAATATGAACGATTTAAATAATACAGAACAATACGCGAAAGAAATTAAAGCCTGGTTGGAATCAGGTAAGGATTTCAATGCTGGGTATCTGCTTTTCGTGCGTTTCTCCCACAACAGGGCCATGGCTTTGCAATTTGCCCGTAAAGGTGCAGCCATGGCTAGCAAGCTGGAATACGAACTGCAAAAGATACTCGATCGCGGTGTGATCATCGATGCACCGGTGATGCCAATCAAAACAGTGATCGTTGCCCAGGAACATGCTCAGTATTTAGCTGCTTCCGAAGGATTGATTCTGCATCATGAAAAAAAGACAGACCTGATATCGGGTAAAATCAATCCTGATGAACTTCCGGAACCCATGAAGCTGTTGTTCGATTTTAACAGCGAAAAACACAAGCTCATGCGTGCGCTTCACGAGAGAATGAAGCTGGCCAAAAAAGATGGTGAAAGGGCTGAAATCCGCAAAGAACTCGTTTCTCTTGATGACTTAGTTTCTGCCAACTGGAAGCTCATCGACTTTTTCTTAGAAACTGGGAAGATCCCTGAATCTGCTCCCGATAAGGATCCCGAATCCTACAAGGAAATCAATGCTGCACGCTCTTACCTTTCGCGTGGAATCAAAGGCATCGAAAAATTAACAGGCGAAAAACACGAAAAGATGATCGCTGAACTCAAACTTCGCTATGCATTCCTGATCGAAGCCAAAGCGGATGTGAAGCCTGCAACTTTAGAGGCATTGCAAAAACTTGGAATCGCTTAACCATTCGCATCCGCAGCCCCACGACCGGCATGTCATTGGTAGGCACGAAGCAATCTCACCAATTTTATGAAAAGGCTGATCCAATAGGTTCAGCCTTTTTTTAATATGTACCGAAGATTCTATCTATAACTGAATTTGAAATGTATTGGAGTTTTGAGGATAGTTCTGTCAATTACGCCAATTACGCCAATTACGCCAATTACGCCAATTAGTATTTTTAACCTTCAATAGTAAAAAATTGAACTCTATTGGTAAAAAACACCAATGGCGTAATTGGCGTAAATGGCGTAAATGGCGTAATTGACGGAACGATCGAAACTGTTTGTCAGATATTGCCTCAAAATTACTGCTTTTAAAAATTAGTATCTGTCCTTCCTTAACCTATCTTATTGCTGCAAATTAGCATCATGAGCCGTAAATGCAATCTTGATAAATTTCGCGATGTACTGTTCTCCGATATCAAGGAGTCAGATCACCTGTTGCCCGTTGAGATTGATCAGCTCAAGCGCTACCGTGCAGCCTTTCATCTCTCCCTCGAAACTCCTTTTATAGCTGATATCAAGCTGCGTGATTTTTTGGTAAAAGAATTTAAAATATCAGAAAGCCAGGCTTACCGCGATATCGGTAACATCAGGATCTTACTTGGAAATGTCCGCAATGCCGGCAAGGAATGGATCCGTTATCTGGTCAATGAAACCCTGAAGGGAGCCATCACCGATGCCAAGAAAAAGAAATATCTCAAGGAACGCATAGCAGCTGCCGGGTTACTCGGAAAATACAACCGGCTCGACAAAGAAGACGCCCTCGAAATCCCCTGGGATGAGATCATTCCTATTTCCATCGAGCCAACATCAGATCCTACGGTTCTGAAAATAAAACCGCTTGCCAACAAAGAGGAAGAGATCCGCAAGATGTATGAAAAATACAAGGACGATATTGAATTGGAGTATGTTGAATATGAAGACCTGAGTAAAAATGACGATTGAAACCAAAAAAGTATATTTCAATGATCCCCAGCTTGAGTTCCGATATACAGCAGCTCACACCAGTTCATTTGTTGGAGGTCGTCGTATTGGAAAATCACGCATTGCCGGCCCTTGGTTGCTCCGTAATTTGCAATACATGCCCCGAAGTGCCGGTGGCATTATTGCATCAACTTTTCAGCAGGCATTAACCCGAACTTTGCCGGGAGTACTTTCCAGCTGGAGGGATATGGGATTCAAGCGCGATGTTCATTACGTCATCAATAAACGCCCGGATAAGTCGATGGGCTTTAAATCGCCTATCGACGAACCGGCATCGTTTGATCATGTGATATCCTGGTACAACGGTTCTGTTCAGTATCTCATCTCTCAGGACGTTCCCGGATCTTCCAACTCGCTTACCCTTCAGTACCTGTTTGGTGATGAAGCCAAGTTTCTTAACTTCGATAAACTGAAAGACGAAAGCCTTCCGGCCAATGGTGGTTTTAAAGGACCGTGGGCCAATTGCCCCTGGTTGAATTCCATGCTCTGGATGTCCGACATGCCAACGACCAAGAAAGGATCCTGGTTCCTTTCTTACCGTGATAAGATGGATCCCGAACTGATCAACATGATTCAGTTTATGGTGAAGGAAGTTTGGAGACTGAATCAATTACCTCAAAATACCTATACTCAAAAGCTGATTGTAGAATACAAGACACGTCTGGCCCAATTCCGTAGCGTTGCCGTTTATTATCGCGAGTGTTCATCCATTGAAAATATTGAACTTCTGGGAAAGAAATACATTGCCCAGATGAAGCGGGATCTTCCACCCCTGGTATTTCAAACTTCTATTCTATGCATCAGACCCGGCAAACTCAAAAACGGCTTCTATCCCAGCCTTAAAGATGAGCACTATTACACCGCCTTCAACAATTCCTACCTGCTCAACCTTGATTACGACCTTGAGAAAGCAGCTCAGCAGGATTGCAAGCAGGATGGTGATGTTGACCTGGATAAACCGCTGTATGTGGCCTTCGATTACAATGCTGATATCAACTGGCTGGTAGTTGGCCAACCCGATGGACTAAAGGCGAAGGTGCTCAAATCATTTTACGTCAAGTATGAGCGCAAATTGCGTGAGGTAGTCGATGATTTCTGTAACTATTACCGTCATCACCGCACAAAAGATGTGGTTTATTACTTCGACAACACAGCCCTGGGTTCCAACTATGCCGTCAATGATGAAGACTTTGCCTCTGTCATCTGCTCCCAGTTCACCAAGAACCGCTGGACCGTTCACCGCGTACACATTGGCAACCCATTGCGCCATTCTGAAAAGTACCTGATCATTGACCAGGCATTGAAAGGTCAGAAGTACCTCTATCCGCAAATCAACTCATCCAACAATGAAGCCCTGATCTTGGCACTTCAGCAAACAGGCGTCAAGATAGGCCCTCGTGGATGGCAGAAAGATAAGTCAGGAGAGAAGCTGGCCGAAACTGAGGAAGATTTACTCCAGTTCCGCACAGATGGCACTGATGCCTTCGATACGCTATTCCTCGGCCTCGTTCTCTATCCTCAGGTTATTTTCTCCGCTGGAATTGGAACCGGAATGTTGGGAAAGAAATAAGTACATAAAAAAGGCGAGCAGATCTGCTCGCCTTTTTTATGTACCTGTTTTTTCTTATAAGGTTCAATACTGGTAGGGGTTTTGGCTAAATTGAATTGTAAAAAATCAACCTTTTCATTTTCCGTATTCTGCACCTTTTCCGACTATCAGCGCTTTCGCATCTATCCATAATCAAAACCCTGATTTTCAGCCCTAAAATACATAATTTTGCGGATTCATTCCCTTTTATCACACGGATGACCCCGCGCCGCCCTGCTCGAAAATGGTGATCACAGGGTTGGGATTTCACGTAATATGGCAGGGGGTGACCATAATAATTAGATGGTTTTTTATCGGTGATTACGTGTTTTTTAACCTGCTTTGGTGTGCATTGTTAAACAAAATCATCAATCAAAACTGCATGAACTCTTGGGTTCAGACCATAGGACGCCCACTGAACGCTCCTAATAATAAGATAAAAAACAGTACTATATAAGTACTAAGATGACGGTTTTAATACTTTTACAGTACAGATACAGATCTTATTGTATCGAGCGCCTGGTAGTAGGGCAGTGGGAGGCCTGTACTAAATCAATAAACCCACTGTATAAGCGGGTTCTTTTGTTTTCAATTAAAATTATGTATCTTGCCCGGATAAACCAAAAATCAATACAATGAAAAAATTATTAATCATGTTCTTAATATTACCTCTCTTTACTATTGCCCAAGTTGATCACATTGTGGGCAAAACCTACTTTGATACACCGGTTTATTCAAATCAAAATGAAAAATACATTGGCAATTTGCCTATTTGGACATCGGTGATCATTGAAGATGCTACAAAGAAGTATTATATTATTCAATATGAGGATGGTCATGGCTATGTTGGTCGGTTCAATGTAAAATGCGAAAATAAACAATTGAAGGAATTAAAAATTTTTAGACTCAATAACCCACTAACCATAAAGCCAATTTCAAAACAGATCAATGATTCACTTTTGAATACTGAAACGGTAAAAATTAACACTTTGCAAATGATTGATGACAAATACAAGTATGAGATTGACCACATCAGGTATTGTGCAGGGAGGTATAATAAGCAAGTAATGACTAGTTATGTGTTTTCTTTAATTGGCGCAATTGTTACTACCGGAGGTGCATTTACTGAAAAGCCAAAGATACCCGTAGTTGTTGGTGCCGGGTTGGGTTTGATTGGCTCTTTCTTAATTATAGATAGTTATAAATGGATGAAAAAAATGTACGTTGGTCCTGATGGTGTAGGGATAAAATATAAGTTTTAGAATTAACACAACTTTACCAAACAAAAAAAACCCGCTCAATCAGCGGGTTTTTTTGTTTCTGACCTTTGAGCAATTTGGTAGCAAATATCTATTTTGTACTTTAATTAAAAATAATATCAAAAAAGATAAAATAAATTGTAAAAACTGCATTTAATATCAATAAAGATATTAACTTTGAGCACACAAAACAATTAAAGCTGGCGGCAACAGTCACAATGCGGTAAAACAAGATGAAAGCATTAATAGCAATTACACAGTCGGGTATTGAAATTCCAATTTCAATCGAAATTAAACCAAATTATCGTATTCAGGAAAAAGCAACTTTCAACGGAAAAGAATATCCTTGCGAGTTGAGCAAAGCAAAAGAAAAAGGAGTGTATATCCCAACGATCTTATTCAGTTCAAATTCTTTGTTCCTGAAAGAAAATTTTCCCCAGTTGGTTCAAAGAAAAGAAGATATTCATGTCAAATTAAACCAGGATTGGAAACCGGTTATTGAAGAACTCAAATTAAAACAGGCAGAAATCTGGAAAGAAGAAGCTGAAAATCTTATATTGCCTGGAACATTAGAATTAAAATATCATTCATTTGATAAATGGTCAATACTTAATTCTGAAATTCCTCATTATCTTATTCAGTTTCATTCGGTTCTTTCAAATCTCAATGAATTGAATCATCGTGATTTTACCCCAACGTCATCAGATTACGATGATTATAATAGCTGGGACTTCTATACAATTTCGTATGCAGATGTGGTAGAAAATATCAGAAAGAATCTTGATATCAAGGAAGCGGAACAAATCAGAATCAATCACAGAATAGAGATCTCTAAAAAAGTAGAGGACGATAAGAAGGCTGAGTTGTATAAAAATGTTGCTAATGTTGAAAAATCAAAGGTAAGAACTTCGCCTGGCTCTGATGGGGATGATTACGAACAGGATATAACAATCACTATGAAGTCGGGTAAATCATATAAATTTAAAGCCCGTAATATTTTTGATTTTGGATATGTTCTTAATCCTACCTTCATTGAAGGTGGTGGAATGCTGATGGATGTTGAAGCCTTCATTGTAAATAACAATTACTCATTCGATACTGAGGACAAGAAAGAACAGTATAGAACAGCGAACCCTACTCAAAGCGGATGGATATGGAATAGGTATAATGAGCCTTCAATCCCTGTTTCGTTTGAGGAGTTGGAAGCTGCACATGTTGCAATGCGTGAAACAAGAAACCTAACTGGAGTAAGATTATGAAAACATTGTATCTACCTGAAATGCTTGAGCTTTCGAAAGAAGAGCTCGAAAGAATTATTGAAAAAGCAAAAGAACAACCTGATTCTCCGTCAAAAGTTTCATTGTTAGAAAAACTAGAACAAATTAAAGATAGGCATGATAAAATATGAAGTTGGTCAAAGGTTTCCCAACGAAAAATACTTGGATCGTGGGGAAATTACGGTAGCATTAATCAATGAAAAGTTCTTTGATGTTATTGTGTGCATATCAGGCATCACAAGCAAAGAAGCGAAGGGATTTAGGAAAGGAAGTTTTGAAATTAGCTTATTTGAGAAACACAACATTCCGTTTGTAATTTTTGATTTTGGCGAAGGATTCAGTTTTGATGTGTCTCTGGACATTCACAAACTGACAGATGAACAGACAGACAAATGGTTGAATGAACAGGGCAATGTACTGAACATGTTTCTAATTGATGCTACAACCGGAAACCTGGCAGCTATGAGAATGGTAGGGGTTTCTTCATCGCTGGAAGGTTCGATCCGTGACATTTGCGAACTTCAATCAGAAATGAGGGCGGAAGAAGTTGAACAAAAACTAAATGGAATTTTATCGGTTGTATCAACAAAAGAGATGATCAAGCAAAGAAAAATGAAACAAATATTTAAGTAGCAATATGACTAATTCAGAAGAGATAATTGCGAAACTGAAGTTAATTGCAAAAGAAAAGGGTATTACTACCTATAAGCTTGCAGAACTCACCGGTATGAAGCAATCAAACATTGCCCGTGTATTTTCAGTGAAGTATCAGCCGAATCTGAAAACGTTGTGCGAAATAGCGAAAGCATTGGGTGTTGAGATTGAAATAATCGAACCATAGTGGAATTGAAATATGGATTATCAATATTATCTATTCTAATCGCACCAATTTGGATGGAGAGCCCCGCAGAAATGTGGGGCTTTTTTTATTTATTCGCTTTTCTTTTGTCCTTTTCTCTCCCTTCTCCCGCCTCTATCTTGCTGTCCTAATATACTAAGCAATGATACACAGCTCTAAAATTCATGAAATCGTTCAGAAAGGTGAGTTCTCCATTGAATTCGTTGCCCAATCCGGTGAAGTAATCAGTTCCCCCCGTGTAATCTGTACATCCTTCCATTCCAAAGGCCGGACCATGAACCTTAAATTCTGCGATTCAACTCAGATCCGCACTGTCCGCCGTTGCACCATCACTCACATTAATAACCAGGAGGTTTACTTATGAATATCATTAACATGGGCGGGTTGGCTTACCTGCCCGAGGCAAAGGCCATTGTTGCGCTGCGCCCCAGTGACGAATTATACAAAGAGCCTGACACTACCATTAATGTTGGCAAATACAAAAAGATCGTTCCCTGGGGCAATGACAACGCATGGCCGCAAACTGTCATTCTCAATTCACAGAAAAGCGATATTGTTGCTGCGAACATTGAATTCAATGTGCTGTGTGGCTATGGTCAGGGCATCAAGCCCATGAAGCGTATTATAGTACCCGGTCAGCCAAACGCTTACGAAGAGATATTCTCAGGTGAAGTGTACGACTTCTGTGAAGACAACGACCTTTCGGGTTACTTCCTTGAGCAGATGACCGACCTGAAAACATTCTACAATGTTTTCCCTGAACTCATTGCATCCAATGACGGTTTGAAAATAACTACCCTTCGAAGTAAAGAAGCCACCTTCTCGCGATGGGGCTCCATAGATCCTGCTGCAGGTCGTATTCTGAAACATTACTATTCTGCCAAATGGGGCGATGCTCCCACTGAAAAGGACGTGAGCGAAACCGATGTGCTTGATCGGTTCAATGCCATCGAATCCTTAGATGAATACATTGCCAAGAAAAAACGACGCTTTATTATGCCCGTTAACTTTCCTACTCCCGGTCGTAGTTACTATCAGTGGGCTACATGGTGGACCATCTTCTTTTCAGGTTGGTACGATTATTCCCTGATGATTCCGATGTTCAAAAAGGCGCTGCTCAAAAACGGACTGGGAGTGAAATTCATCATTTACCTTTCTCCAAAATACTTCAATTCTATTTTCAGGAATGAAGGTATTGATATCAACGACAAGGAAGCAGTTGAAGCAAGGGTGGCCGCTGAACACCAGAACTTTCAAAGCTTTTTGACCAATGCCGAAAATGCAGGGAAGGGCATTGTAGCCATCAAGGAAATGATTGCTTCGGGTAACAGCGCTATTGAGGAAAAGTATCTCGAGATAGTGGAAGTCAATACCTCCAAATCGGGCGGTGAACTGATTGAAGATTCAGGCGAAGTGAATTCAATTATCAGTTATGCCATGGCCGTTGACCTTGATATGCCAGGCAAAACAAGTGGAAGCATGTCGGGATCCGACAAGCGGGAACGGTTCATGATCAAGCAATCACTGATGAAAGCTTTTCGTGATAGGCTGTTGCGTCCGCTCTCATTAATCAAGCGGTTCAATAAATGGCCTGAAGACACTGTTTTCATGGTTCCGGATCTTGAATTTACTACCCTCGATAAAAACAAATCAGGCAAACAGGAAACCACTAAAGAATAAGCTATGCTGGTAGATACGATTGATAAAATGACGCGTGTGATCCCCACAATCGTGGATGACGATCTCACCAAGTTTGAAACCTATTTGGCAGATGCCCGTCAATGGCTTAAGCGTGAAATCACCGGTAAGCAATTGTTTAATATTCTTGAATCATCGCTGGATGCCGATTTATTGTCTTTTGCTGAAACAATAGTGGCGTACAAAGCCTATTTCGAAGCCATTCCGTTTGTTGACCTCATTGGCACTTCGGCTGGTTTTGCAGTGACCAAGACAGATACCAAAGCGCCTGCCTCTCGTGAGCGCGTTGATGCGCTGCGCATGGCCACACTCAAATGGCTGAGTGAATCAATTGAGAACCTTTTGGAATTCCTTGAAGAGCATCCCGACTACCACGACGAGTGGAAAGGATCACCCGCTTATTCATTGCTCTCAGATACTTATATCCTGACAGTTCGCGACTTTCGTAAGTATGCACAATATGAAGGAAGCCGGTTGGAATGGATCAAGCTCCACCCTGAGATGATGAATGCCATCCGGTTGAAAATTGATCCTGTAATCAGTCCTGAACTTTCTGATCAGGTTCTTGAGCAATTGCGTGATGGTGATCTGACCCCGGCAAACAAGGCCATCCTTGAAAACCTTCGTTTTGCCTTCGCCAACTTCACGATCGGCAATTCCGAGTTGGCTGAATCTTACCTGGTACGTGTCCGCAATGGGATCATCAAAAAACTGGCTGACTATCCCGCATTCCGGGACAGCGACTTATATGCTTCCATCCTGGCAAATGTGATTACCAAAAACAAAGTTGAAAACCCAATTTTTAGAGCCGGCTTCTGATATGAAACGAATTGACATTAATAAATTACCTGCATCCTGGCATGAGTTGACTATCACACAGATTTATGCCGTATCAAAGCTATTCATCCGCAATGCCGGTGCAATAGATTTTACGGTGCGCTGCTTTATGGCATTCACCGGGTGGAAGTTGCTTCGTAAAAAAGAAGTTCCTGAAGATGGTAAAACATGTTTCTGGTTTCGCATCCCTGGTGAAGGCAAATACCTGATCGATTCAGAAGTTTATACCGACCTGGCTAAATCACTGGAGTGGATCATTGGTGAAATCAAACTCATTCATATTCTTCCCCAGCTGGGCAGTCTTGATCCTGTGGATGTTCGACTTTATGAAGTTTCGCTCGATGAATACTTACACCTTGATTCTGCTTTCTCAGCCTACGTGCAAACCAACCATGTTAAATATCTGAACCGTATGCTGGCGATTGTCTATCGTGAGAAGCATGAAAAATGGAATAGTGAATGCCTGGATAAAAAAGCACGTTGGTTCTGGCTGACCCCGTTTTATAAAAAGTATGTGATTTTCCTTTGGTATATGGGATTGAAATCCTTTCTGAAGGAACAATATCCTTACGTGTGGCAAGGAACAGGTACCTGTGAAATATCACAATCTCAGGTGATCCTTAACCTGCTTTCCTCTCTCAATAATGGTGATATCACAAAGAACAAAGAGCTTTTCAAAACGCATGTTCATGAAGCTTTCTATGAATTGAACCTGAAATCAGAACAGGCCGCTAAACATCAAAAATAAATAACCATGTTCGATCAATATGCTTATCTGAATTCTATTCTGCCAGTAATTACTGAAATAAAAGCCGTCAAACGCATCTCCGGATTGCGCGAACTGGAGGAAGTACTCGAGAATTTACGCGGTCTTCAGTATCCCCTTATCCTTGCAGAAGACAAAGGCGACGGTTTTTTATCCCTTGGAGGTCGCAACCTGGACAATGGCTACCATTCTTTTTACCTAGTATCGAAAGTCAAATTGGAAAACTCCGGATCCCGCGTTGAAGTGCAAGCCTTGTGTATGGCACTTGGTAAAAAGGTATTCAAACAAATGCTGGCCGACGGTGTCAACTTTGGCGACGCGGCTTATGGCTTCGATACTTCCCGGATCGACTACCAGCGCGTTGGTCCGCTGATCGATAACTATCACGGTTATTCCTTCAGCTACATTATAAAGGATGAAAACTTCAATCTATAATGGCTGAAAATCTTGATCTCAAGCTAACTGCCGAAGCATGGGCAAAGATCGTGATCGAACGATGGGAGAGAAAGATCCTTCGTCTGAAGATTGGCCAATATGGAAACAATTCAACGCATGAGCTGGCCAAGAGCTTCACCCATCACGTGATCACCAACGCTGATGGCAATCCGGAACAGATTGAATTCACGTTCAACTACTATGGTAAGTTTGTGGATATGGGCGTAGGCAACGGGGTGAAGTATGGTGAGCCTGGACGCAAGGCCAAAGCCTGGTATTCAAAAACATTCTTCAGCCAGATTGAACAGTTTAAAATTATATGGTCTGAAAAATATGGATTGAAAGCCCAGATGACCATCATTGATACCATTCAAAATACAACGATTTAAAAATAATACAATGGCAAACGATACCGCGAAAGCAACGATCTACCTTGATGGCAAGCAGGCTGAATCCGCCATCGACATACTGAAAGCCAAGGCAGCAGACTTACGCAAGGAGTTAAAGAAGGCTCAGGATGCAGGCGACAACATCAAGATGAATAAACTCTCCGGTGAACTCACCAAGGTTGATTCTGCCTTATCCGGAATACGCAAGGAATCGTTCGATGTGCAAAAGGTTTTGAAAGACTTGAATGGTTCGTCGATGAACGATTTGAAAAAAGCGCTGGGCCAAACTCAAAAAGAATACAATCGGATGAAACAGACCGATGCCGGATATAAAGATAAAAAAGCGGAAGTTGATAAATTGAAAAATGCCATTAGTGAAGCCAATGGTACAATGAAAGACAGTGGAACTACTTGGGACAAATTAAAAGATACAGCAAGCGGCTTACTTCCTGCCTTTGGTTTTGCTGCCATTGCTGCAGGAGCTGCTGCAGCCTTCGGTAAAATCATAAATATAACCGATACACTTGGCACGCAGTGGGAAGCTTCGGTGAATGGCATGAAGGAAGGGTTGAACGAATTCTGGAGGACTATTGCAACGGGTGACTGGAGTAATTTTACTACGAGAATGCAGGAAGCTATTGCGATGGGTGAAAAATACATCTATACCCTTGATGATATTGAAGATAAAACCCGATCGCTTGATATTATTGAAGCTGAATCGCGGGGCAAGATATTGGATCTGGAAGAAAAACTTCGTAATAAAACGCTGAGTAAGGAAGAACGAATTGCAGCTGGCCAGGAGCGAATTAAAATGGAAGAAGATCTAGCTGTTCGGAGAACAGGACTTGCTCAGCAGACATACGATAATGAAGCCGAATTAACAGCTTTGCAAACGGGGCTAAGTAAGGAACAGCTGAAAACTGTATTGAGCGATATGGATAGTGTTACAAAGATTAGGGCAAAGGCGTATAACGATCAACTTGATCAGTATGAGAAGCTAAAAAAGGCGAATGTGACAACCGTTGGTAATAATGGTATGAGCGGAGGTATTGTTGTCGCGCTCGGAGAAACCGACAAAATGATTGAGCTTAAAAAACTGTTTCAAGAAGCTGCTCCTGCTACAAAATTATATGCTGACCAGATAAGGGCAACAGGAAATACTACGGATGAACAACTTGATAAGATGGTTGGAAGCTATGTAAAATTAAAGGAAGCCGAAAACTCAGCGAAGGAAAATACTAAGCGGGTCGTTACGCAAACCAATTCATTGCTGGCAGGTCAGGAAGAAACTGGGGAGAAAATTGAAAATAAATCGGTAAAAAATAAAAAGGATGCTTCCGATAAGGCTCTCGAAATATTGGACACTGCCAACAATGAACGCAATAAAAAATTGGCTGATCAATATCTTAATGAAAATATGACTGATGCAACGTTTAAGGCAGCTCAATTCAAATTAGAAACGGATTACCTGATTGCAAAGCAGATTATTTTACAGAAAAACGGTCAAAGTACTGTTGACATTGACAAACAGATCAACGATAAACGCATTCAATCTCAGAAAGAGTTTAATGATGCGATGGCCAAGGCCGAGGAGGAAACACTGACAAAGAATGATCCTCTTTCAGGTGATGAAGTAGGTGTTGATCCTGCTTCGATGGTTACTCCAGAAGATATCGAATTTGCTTCCAAGAAACACTCACTTGATGAATGGGTTGAATATCTGACGCAGAAAACAAATGAGCAGTTAGATATCAAGAAAAAAGCCATCGACGACGAAAAAGCGATGCAAGAGGCTCGCGAACAGATAAACGATGCACAGATGAGTGGTATTGGTCAGCTTGCCGGCGTTATGGCTGGAATGTTTGAAGAAGGCTCAGCTGCTCAAATTGCTTTTTTTGCTCTTGAAAAAGCCATGGCCATTGCTCAGGTATGGGTTAATTATGCTAGGGAGTCTTCAGCTATTCACTTTATGGCTGCAACGATGGGTGTACCCGGTATTGCATGGGAAGCAGTTATGCAGCCTAAAGCCTTGATCAATGCGGGTATCAATACTGCAATTATCACAGCTCAGGCAGTTGCACAGGTTGTTGGAAGTAAGAAATCAAAAAAAGAAGCAGGTCATGTTGTAGGAGGCTTCACTGGTCCAGGTGGCAAATACGATGAGAAAGGACCTGTTCATGCCAATGAATATGTGATTCCCATGGAAGGAACTCAGGCTGCCGGCATTCGTCCATTTATTGATTTGATGGAAATTGCACGGCGCAACGGGTCCTTGGCACGGTTGGATCTGAGGCCGGTAGTGCAGGCAATGGCCTCGGGAAATGGATACTCATCAGGGGGGCATGCAGTGAAAGGATCTTCCTCCGGATCAGGAGTTCAGGTTAATAATCAAAGTTCATTATCTGGGATCACTTTTGAAGAGCTTAAAAGGTTTAACGATATAATGAACAGGCTAGACAAAAATGGCATCAAAGCAAGCATCAATAAATACGGTGTCAATGGGCTGGATGAAGGCATTAAAGATATCGCAAAGTTCAACGCTAAAATATTCAAGAAATGAGCATTAGACTAACGGTTGACAATCAGGCTATAGTAATGCCTGTTGATGCAAGGATTTCAATTGAAAAGAACTCACCGGTTTTGAACGAAAATGTAGGTTCGTTCAGTTATCCTTTCCCGGTACCTACTGAGAAAAATAGGGCAGTGTTGGGTTATCCCGGGAGATTAGAACGTGCGGGGGATATTCCTATTAAATTGTTTCGGCTGGAAGACAACGGGGTGCATATTATTTCGGGAGAAATAGAGATTGACAGCGTGACGTCTGCCGATACAGGAATAGTATTGCAGTCGGGAAATACAGAGTTTTCCAAGCGGATGAAAGATAAAAAGTTGGAGGATATCAACTACGGTGCAGAATCATGGCCGACAAATGATGATGCTCTCGATTCAAAGCTGGCTTACTGGGATACTGCAAACACGACTGACAATGGTAAATATGTAATGTCATCGTTTCTGATCAAACCTATTTCGGGCACTACTCCAATTGTCATCAACCGACAAAACAAAGTAACTGAAGATTTCCAGCCTACGATACTTAAAATGTTTGTTTTTGCTATGCTTAGGGTTGGCAATTTCAGTCTACAGTTTAGAATTTCTTTCATCATCCGCAAGATTTACGAAAGTGCCGGCTATCTGATCAAAGAAGATTCTTTCAAACCTTCTCAGTTTAATAGTGCAATTTTATTTGGGAAAATTATAAACGTTGCCGATCACGGTACATTCATAATTCCTACCCTTGCTTCTCTTGAGTATTCAACATTGATGCCTGATGTAAAAGTATTGGACTTCATTAATACAGTGCAAAGTATGTTTTGCCTGGTATTTGATTTGGATGAGAAAAAGAAAGAGGTTCATATTACATTCAAAAAGGATATCTTCCTGAATGAAAGCCTTGATACAACAAAAATAACAGAACTTACAGGATGGGAACATACCGAAAAACGTGAGACAAAAGGCTATTCCCTTCAGTATACGGACCAGGATAATGAGAATGATACCAAATATGATTATGAAATTATGACGACAGCATTCACCATGCTCCCGGCAGTTGGGGTAGAAGGAGCTACAGTTCGCGTCATTTATGGAGTGTCACAGGCTGAGTATGAAGCAGGAGAACCTTATTATAACCGCGATTATATTGTAGTGAAAAACGCTGCTGATGTTTTGGAATGGATCGAAATTGGCAGGTTAAAGGCATCTAGGGAGGGTTATGGTGAAAATGAAATTGAAATAGATGTTAATATTCCTGATCAACAGAAATATACTTGGACCGGTCAAATTTTCGAATGTCCAACTCTCCCAGGTGTAACTTATGGCATAGATTCGCCTTTGGTTCCGGTGCCTTATCTGGCAATTTCAATTTATCGTGGGCGCAAAGGATGGGGTGCCTGCAATTATCCTTATACTTCATTTGATAGGGTTTCAATAGACGGAGAGATTGATGCAGGGGTGTCACTCAAGCCTGCCTATCTCTATGAATCAGTCTACAAAGATTTTATTAACTGGAAAACATACAGGGCGCGTGAATGCACGAAGTATCTGAAGCTTACCCTTATTGAAGTGGTGCAACTGCAATGGCGCAAAAGATATGTGATATCCGGGATCCCGATATTGTTGAACCAAGTAAGTTTTGAAGTTCCTTATAGCGGGATTGTGAAGGTGAATGGTTTCACGGCTTAGGCCGGAACCTGTCCTTTCCTGAAAGCATACTACTACATATTTTCACCCTCAGAAATAATCAGCTATGGCAATTACTGTATCAATCATAGATCAACCCTCAATCGTATCACTGGCCGCGAACCCTGTCAATTTTGTGGCATCGTCATCGGTAGCAGGAAAAACAAACCTGTACATCCACCTTTCCATCCTTCAATATGAGGGCGCTGCATGGGTGGAGACTGGTTTTGAGGATGCTATATCGGTGGTGGGCGGTGAAGCTTCTTTTCCTATTCAGGCTTATTTTGATTCAGTGCTGAAACCTGCCTTTACCTTCCCGGAGCATTACACAAATATATGCATAGCCCAGCCAGGAATGGTTACCCGATACCGGGTTAAAGTTTGGGAAACCTACATTGAAAATAACGGTACAATCGTGGATAAAAAGGCAACCGAAAGCTTGACTTTTGACCAGGACTTTTATGTTGTTCCCGGTGCTGTCTCCGAAGATGACCAGGGGATGCTTAATACACTTTCACAAACTTGGTGGGATGAATGGGTAACCCGCCAATCATTTCAGCATTGGTTGCCAGGCGTGAAGAAGACGAGCATCGCGGCTGTTGAAAAACTGTACTGGATTGCCAGGCGCACGGCTGCCGAAACGGTTTCAATTGCCTGGGTTGGCTCTGATGGGACGACCGGCACTGCAACCGTAGCTTTTGATATGACTATATACGGAATGTACGAATTGTGCGTTTCTCCAGCCATTGCTGAACAACTGGCGGGGAAAGCACTGGCAAGTTATACGGTGTCGATCGTTGGTCAATCAGAAACGGTTGGTTATACCATCGACAGATCTTACTATGAGAATCAGGAATACTTTCTCCTGGCGAACGCCTTTGGTTGCTACGAAACTTTATGGTGTCGTGGTGCCCGCTCGGGAGAACTTGAATTTGCACGCACTCAATATGAGCGCTCACTTGGATCAAGTTACCTGCAAACCGACCGTAAGCTGGGCGCTACCCGTGCCATGACTACCCGAAACCGCAAATCAAATACCGGATGGTTCGACACCGATAACTGGTTTAACTGGGCTCTTGCTCTGCTAGCCGGTGAAGATGCATGGATTTATACTCCTACCAACTTGGCGCCAGTGGTGATGGTTGGTGAAAAGTCAACCTACATTGATGATATGCAGGAAGACCCATGGAATTTGGAAATAGAGTGGAAATACTCGCGTGAAGGAATGTTAGGAGGTGGATTAAACCTGACAATGAAATATGTGTTGCCTCCTTTCTATTCGAAAGTAGCAGCTTTCTTCAATCGTACAGATCGTGGATCTCTTATAGATGTAATTGGCGGACTGACCGCTCCGCAAACAGGCATCAACATAGCATGGCCTGATATTGCCACTTCTGATGTGTTAGATTTTAGCGATGCAACCTACTGGGATCAGGCATTGATTGCAGCAGCCGGTTGGTACAATGCCACTACTCCCCGAACCTGCCCGCTTGCATGGATGCAGGGCTGGGCATGGGCCGAAGCTGCTACTGATGCCACTCATGCACGATTATTCCATAAGGACTATACAACAAATTTGCGAAGTATGATGCCTCTGTTGGTGTATAGTCAGGACTTAACTACTGTTGAACAGGCTACAGTAGTGAAATGGCTGGAGTGGTATTTTACGATCTGGCAGGGAACGAGTATTTTAAAAGAAGGAAATAACGTAATAATACAATAGATATCATGAGTAAAATTCAAGATGTAGATGCAAGGCTTTTCAAAGCTCATAAATCGTGGTTAAAATCAATTGATAGTGCCCTTATTTTTATGGGGTTCGCCGCTCCTGGTGATGCGACTCCGGCTGCTATCCTCAATCAGGTTTACATGGTTACTGCTACTGGTACGGTATTTGGATTGGCTGCCGTAGATGGTAATTTTTTGAAGGGTGATGTAGCGGGATGGGGAATGCTAAATATTAATGGTAGTTATGGGGAAATGAGTCAGAAAGCAAATAAAATAGATTTGCTAATTGAAGCTGATATACTATCAATACTATTCCCTTTTAAAGCGCTTACAAATACAGCTACAGCGTCAATAGATAACCACTTGACGATGCAAGCTGGTTCTATTTGTTTCGGTACGGCATTTGGCTGGAATATACCAATAAATTATAGGAGTATTTCTTTTACTATTACTTCAACAAAAAATATAACGGGATTATTCGTTTATTTATCAAGAACAGATAGTGGAGAAACAATTGAGTTATTTCCAATATCATGGACGGATATGGGAAATGGGTTATTTGAGTTTTCAGAAAATTATACAATATTAAACAACGACGATAGAAGGTTATTTGTAATGAAATTTGATCAATCAGTTGTTGCGGAGACCACTGAGATATATTTTAAATCAATTATCAGTGGAAAGTCGTTTTCTGAATCGTTAAATAATCAAAAAAATCAATCTGACAGTATAAATAGCAGGTTGGTTTTAATTGAAGATGTAGTTACTAATGTTTTATTATCCTCACTGATACCTTACAATAATGCAATTGACGGGGCTATTATATCCGTAGACAATCATTTAATTTTACCACTTGGGACGACTTGTCTATATGCAGTATTAGGATGGAATATTCCACTTCCTTTTAAAAATATATCATTCACGATTTATTCAACAAAAAATGTAGCGGGATTATTTGTATACGTTTCAAAATCGGATCATACAAATAATATTGAATTATTTGAAATTACATGGACTGTTTTAGATAATGGAATATTTAGCTTTACTGGTGATTGTACGACTTTTGAAGCTGATAACACCATTTTGTTTATAATGAAATTGGGCAGCAATATTCTGAGTGAAAACGCAGAAATATATTTTAAATCAATTTCTGACAATGACAAGCAATGGTTAAATGTATCATTGGCAAATCAAAAAGTATCAATTGACAATCTGAATGACAGAATGGCTATAATTGAAAATTTAGGAACTGGGGAAATATTAAATTCACTGATACCTTATATTAATACAATTGATGGTGCTTCAGCTTCTTCAGACAATCATTTAACACTTCAATCAGGATTTGCAAATTTAGGGGCTGTTATTGGGTATCAGATTCCATTTAATTACAGGAAATTATCATTTACAATAATTTCGACTAAAAATATAGCTGGTTTATTTGTCTTTTTATCAAAGTTAGATCATTCAAATAATATTCAATTATTTCCGATTGTTTGGACTAATTTAGGGAATGGAACATTTAAGTTCTCAGGAAATTACACCATATTAGGTGCTGAAGATGCTATTCTATTTGTAATGAAATATGATTCAATAATTGTTCCCACAACTACTGAAATATATTTTAAATCAATAGTCGATGAAGGAAGCCCAACGGTTGAACTTGGCGAAGTTAAAGGCATACCAACTGCATTTTTAGGAACGGATGGGATAGCTACGAATTTAGGAACAGCGATAAAACAAAATGGTAAAATCACAAGTATAACATTTAATGCAGTCCAAACAGGTTCAGCTAATTTTGTGCTGGGGTTAATTGATCAATGGGGTAAGGCAATTACTGATTCGCCGTTTAGTGTCTTAGTGACATATACGGGAGTTCAAACGCATTATGTAAATATTCCAATTAAATTAGGTCAACAAGTATTTGTATTGCTTAATACAAAAGTGATAGGAAAAACCACTTATGACGTGTATAGCCTTAATAAGCTAATTTATAATATTACAGGAAGATATGATGTTGTTACGCCGTTTAATGGGGCAAATGGCGGTTCTTTAAATTTAAAATATACAGCTGAATATGTTTCTGAAACCGTTTCATCTCTATCGCTTGTGGTAGATAATATTAGCAACAGAGTTGCAGCTATGGAGTCTGTAACCTATATTACAGATGACACAACAGGATTAAAATACAAACTATTAGTCAACAATGGGATTCTTTCAATTAAATCAACAGCAATAAAAAAGGCTTTGGCTTTGGGTAATTCAATTACAAAGCATCCAATAACTTCTTTTTGGTGGGGACTTTGGGGTATGGCGGCAACTATACGCGCAAAGGATTGGGTTCATGTACTTGAATCTATACTAAAAATAAAAGATGTAACAGCCGTTGTTAATGCACTGGAAATAGGAGATTTTGAAAGAAATCCATTAACGTTTGATAAATCATTTCTTGATTCATCACTAACTATTGATTTAGATTTGGTTCTCCTGCGAATTGGCGAAAATGTAGGTGATGAAACAAATTATAGCGCAAATTTTATATCATTGATTGAGTATATCTGGAGTAAGGTTCCCAATTGTCAAATCATAGTTGGTGGAACATTTTGGGAAAGTATTTCGAAAAATACAATAATGAAGGCGGCGTCTATTGCAAGGGGAATTATATTTGTGGATATGTCTTCCATGTGGGGAAAACCTCAATATAGCAGTTCAATGGAAACATTGGTTTATGGTGATGATTTCATTTGGCATTCAATTTCAGAAGGTGGTTCAACGGCGCCAGGGGTTGCCGCACATCCGGGCGATTTAGGACATCAAACAATTGCTGAATTATTTGCTGCGGCATTAGGTTACTAATATTGAGGGGTTCTAAAATAACAGGTTCATCGGATACTGATGAAATATATTTAATTAAATTTGAGCTGTTATAAAAACACAAATTTTATGAAAAGGAAAATTGTATTTGTTATTATTATTCAATTGATTTTAAATATTATTTTAGGAGGATATTTAATTTATAGTAAAAGAACAGGAATTAGTTTAAAGATTAAAAAGGTCTTTTCAAAAGAGACGATTGTTACAAAAGACCAATTAAGTAAAATGAATAAAACTTTAATGCCAGTATTTATTGATACAAGTAATAATAAATCAGGAAAATCTTATAAAATCCTAGTAATTGGAAATAGTTTATCTTATCATCCGTTATTGGAAAACATTGGTTGGAATCATATAAGTGGTATGGCTGCAACTAAACAGGAGAATGATTTTGCACACTTAATTTTCAAAAAGGTAGAGAGCAAATTACCCAACCAAAATATTTCTATTCGAATTTCTAATTTATTCGCATTTGAAAAAAATTTTAAAACTTTTAATTTTATAACTATTGATAGCCTAATTAGTTATAAGCCTGATTTAATTATTTTTCAATTAGGTGAAAATGTTTTATTTGATGAAATAAATACACCTGTATTATTTGAAAATAAATATGTTGATTTAATAAATTGTTTCAAAAAAGATAGTACTCCTATAATCATTTGCACTACACCATTTTTCCCATCCTTGGAAAAAAATGAAATTATTGAAAAAGTTACATTAACTACTAGAAGTTATTTAGTTGATCTATCTCATTTACCATTATTGGATGAAGAAAATTATGCAAAAAATGAAAATGATTATAAAGGAAATAAAAATGATTGGAAAGATGGTGGCATAGGTGTACACCCTGGGGATTATGGAATGCGGAATATTGCACAACAAATATTTATTACAATAAATGCAACAGTAAATTCACATTAATAGAATTCATTTCTCACTTCATACGAAGCGTGTCCAACTGGATGCGCTTTTTTTATGTCTTAATGCCAGTAAAACTTGATTAGTGGTTTGATTTTTTGTCCTTTCGTGAGGCAGGAATTTGGGGCAACTTTGAATCATAGAAAAACAAACGCAATCTTCCCGGCTCGCGAGGGTCCTAAACTAAAAAGGTATGACTGAAAAGGATATTAACTCAATGAGAATGATGATAACCGACTTACTGGCTACCCATACTGAAAAAATTGAAGGAAAATTTAATGTAATAGCTGTTGAGTTATTAGCAATTAAGGTGCAGACTACCAAGACTAATGGCAGGGTTAATCGACATGATGAAGAGTTTAAGCTGATATCAAAGGCTGAGGATATGCATGTAATCAATTGTCCGCATAACAAGCCTGTTGCCGATTTTGTTGCCATTCGAAGATACTGGAAACCGATTGTTGCCGGACTCGCTGTAATGGGATGTCTGGCAGTAGTCGGAGCATACGTCACGGTCGATAATTTCCATCAATTATTTCAGAAAGACATTGTAATAGAAAAAAGAGTTGATGATAATACAGAAGGTGTGATTGATACAAAGGAAGATGTATCGAATATTAAAGATGCTGTGAATAAACAGGGAGTCACAAATGCGTATGAATACGGTAAGAATGAAAAGTGAATAATCATCAATAAAATAAAAATATGAAAATTGTTCAGAAATTTTTAGTTGCAGTAAGATCTTATTTTATTACAGGCAATTTCAAGGAAGAGATCATTTCGATACCGATAATGATTCTCGGATTCTTCGCGTTAAACTGGGGACTTGGAAAACTATTTCCTTCGTCGGCTTTCTTTGATTTTTTCAGTCAGGTTGAAACCATTGCCTTCCGGGTATTGGCTTATGTAGTAACGATCACCATGGCATGGCTGGGATTGCGGATCATGTTCCCCTCAGTATATAAGTATTTACATGAGGAGTTTTATCACAACTTCGATACCATGCAGGAGGAAGATAAAAGGAAATGGGGCATCAGGATATTCCTGGTGTTGTTGATTTGCGCTGCCTTAGTATCATCAGGGAGAGCAGGAACCAGGGAAGAGCTGACAAAAAAGTTGTACTCTGAATTGTATGTCCGGGAAGTTACCCCTAACAGCAGTCCAGAAATTGATACTTTCCTATCTGCAGTTGGTGTATATGTTCCGGCGCCATGGTGTGTGGCTTTTGTTTCCTACAACCTCAGTTCATTCAATGTTCCCAATCCAGCGACGGCATGGTCACCCGACTATGCCAGGGTAAAAAATATTATTTGGACTCCGAAAAAGCCTACAATCAAACCACTGGCCGGTGATGTGTTTACGCTTTACTTTTCATCGATGAAAAGGGTTGGGCACGGTGGTTTTTATATCAAAACTGACAAATCGGGGTATTTCATCACAATTGAAGGGAACACAAATGGAATGGGATCCCGTGAAGGCGATGGGGTATATGTGAAGAAAAGAGCGCCTGAAAAAATTTATGCAATCACTCGTTTCATTAAATAAATCTATCCAGATGAACATTACAAATAGAATTGAAAACATTATTATCGCTGTCATAGTTGCTGCTATTTCAATCGCGCTGACGGTTGGGATCATGGAAATGACGAGTATCAAAGTGCTAAAAAAGGAAATTGCCAGGCAGGAAGTCAGGAACGACAAACAAAATGCAGTGATCTTCGAGCTCGCGAAGATCGAAAAATACAAAATTGAGAACCGCTTTGACAAGCTGAAGGCGAAGGAAGGGCAGATCGTATTGTCGCTTGACAACAAATTGACGACACTTAAGCTCGACTCGATACGACAACCAGTTACGGAACCAGGCATAGCTGAAGAAGAAAAAAAGGGATTCTGGAGGAAGTTAAAATTCTGGTAAGAAAATCTGTCCTTTCACCTGTAGGTGAAAAAGAAGAAATTTGATCATTCAATTTATTCATCAATTAAAAATTTCAACCATAGAGAAAGTAAAAGCAAAATTCAGATGCAATTCTGTAACAGACTTCGGAGGACAAAAACAAGCAGTAATGTCGGCAGTATATAGCCAGACTGGTGAAAATGCAGATTTCGCAAAAGCAACTCCTTACGGTGAGTTGAAAATCAACATTGATGCTGAACTTCCTGCAAGTGATTTCTTCAAGCCAGGCAAAGAGTATTTCCTGACATTTGAAAAGGCAGAGTAAGATATTGTTCCTACAAGAACAAAACATTCATTTATTTTAATTATTCATTCATTAAATTTATCAAGATGAAGCTATTTTTATCAATTATGCTTTTCGCGATCTGTTTGTTTTCCATGCCAGGGACGAGCTCGGGCAGCGGATCACCTCCCAGTCAGGTCAGTTTTGTCCAGGGCCAACCCGTTGACTTTACCGCGATGGTGATCAACCAGGTCGCAAATTACGAGTTCACCGCTTTCGTGAGTAATCAAACCTTTGAAATGGCAGTATTGCCGAAGGAAGGAGGTTTTGTTGTTGTCCAGGATAGTAATCTTGAATTGCAAGCTACCTACAAAAATGATAAGAATGCAACTTTTAATACTACAGAAAATACGATGTTGGATAATGATGATATTCGAACGTACTCTTTAACTGATAAGGTGCCAAGAAAAACAATCACACAAAATATTGAATCGAGATCCCGTTCCACTATACGGGCGGATTCACAGATTTAGTCCCTTTTTTCAATTTTCATTATATTACTTTGCCCCTGGTTCACGAGTTGATCCGGGGGTTTTTTATTGAAATTAGGTTGTAGGTTGTAACCGAGTTAGAGAGCGGGCATTTTAAGCTTTATCTCAAGGTTTTCATATAATCCCATCGACTTTAAATAAGTGTCAGTTTGCTGAATTGATCCATGCCGGCACTGAAGCTGGATACGTTTTAGATCAACGCCGGCTTTATAGGCTCTCACTACTCCGGTGTGTTTCCATGCGTAAAGAGTGTGATCATCTGAAAATTTATGAAGTGTCAGGAATTTACTGTGCCGGTCATTCATCCTGTTTTTCGAAATGCAGGTTTTTTTACCAGGGAAGAGCCAGTCACCTGAGCATTTTATTTTGATAAGATCAATGATACTGTCCAGGAGGGAATCTGTAATGGTAACAAATTCACTTTTATTGTTTTTCGAAATGGATGCATCGATATAAATCAAGCGTTCAGATAGCCTGATATCAGATACTTTTAATTGCCTGATCTCATTTGGTCGGGCAAAAGTATTATACATTATCTGGATGAAGCTCCAGAGTTCGGGATCCTTGATTGAAATTTCACCTTTTAAAAGCTCAATTTCAGAATCAGTATAGGCCATATTTCTGAGGCTCCGCTCTTCCTTCTGCTTTTCAAGTTCAGAAAAAGGATTTTCCTTAATGATTTCACGCTTTTTAAGCAGGCTCCAAAGCCGTTTAATATAGCTGATGTCATTGTTAATCGTTGTTCCTTTTATGCCTTTACTCAGCCGCCAATCAGTATACTGATAGGCATCCTTTCGCCTGAATTTATCTACTTTAATTGAATCAAGACCATTCACCCGGGCCCATTCAAGAAATATATTCATACAAGATGAATATGAATTGTAGGATCCACCTTTTAATCCGGAAATCTTGAGCGCGTATTCCATGCCCTGGCGAACTGTTAGATCAATTGATTTTTCTTCTATTTTGTCATTGAGGTGGTAACCATCCTTCAACAGATCGTTGATGGATTTTATTCTGGCTTTGGCATAAGCCCGACGAATCCGGAGTGTGTCCGCTTCATCCTTTCCATTTTCCCTGTCAATGCCATAATCAAATCGCCGGACGGTTTTTTTCTCAAAGTCACTCCATACCCAAAATTGAATGTACCACCGGCTACCGGTTAGATTTCCGCCACGATCGTTTAATGATGCTGCCTTAAAAGGTAATTTTTCTGTCTGTGTCTTCATTTTTACAAGTTTTAAAATACTTGTTAGAGGCACTGAACAGATGACTAAGTGTGTCAAAGGTGTGTCAAGGTAAAAAACAAGAAACCCAACTAATTGAATAACAATTAATTGGGTTAGTATAAGGGTGGATGATGGGATTTGAATATTTTTAAAAGCGTAGTTTATAAGAGACTGATACCCAATACTAAGTTTTTTAAATCTGAAGTATTTAACTGTGTCAAGGTGTGTCATTTTGATTATCAGTATTATACACGTCTATTTTGTGTTTTAATGATAGTGATTTTAAATAAGAATTTTCCTTCCATAGTCGCCTATTTTCTTCCAGTAAAAAGTAATATCTTTCCTTGAAGCCTTTCAGTGCCGTAAATTCATCATTTTCTAATGATGAATAAAATTCAACTTTCTCCTCCTTAGTTTCATCTTTTTCGCGTAGTTCATTAACTGTAACTGAAAGAATTTCAGCCAGCTTTTCAATGTCATCCTCAGTTAGCCTTTTTATTATTCCTTTCTCCAGATCATAGACCCATTGTCTACCTCCTTTGCCAACTGCCTTTCCAATAAAGGTAGCTGATATTTTTTTTTCTTTCCTTAACCTTTTGACATTCTGACCGATGGACATAGAAACATATTAAAGCAATAAATAATATTTCAAAACACTAGGTTAATTGAAATAAAATCTATTACATTTGTAAAGAATTACATACAGCATGTAACGATTAATAGACAAATATATTAAAATCCATGACAAAGTACAGAATCAAAAAGTTGCTTAATGAATTGCCGGCCATTGATCGTGATATTGCCATGCGTAACCTACCGGCATATCTGAATGTAAGCCGTCAGACTTTCAGTAAAATACTGAATGTCAAATTAGATGATGCTTACGAACCTGCAGCAGGAACTCTTATTAAACTTGCATTATTTCTAAATTGTACAACGGAGTATTTGCTTGAAAATGTTCCGGAGGCTATCACTATCGATGAACTTCGGGTCTTACAAACAGAAAAGACGGCGAATGATCTTTCATTATCTAAATAGAATATTTTGTAATATTTTATAATACAAATATCGAGTCAAAAAGAAATATTAAATACTACCTGTTATGATGAATTTAAAAAATCTTGAGTTTCACAGATCAATAGATGGTAAGGACGCCATGTACAGATCGGCTGGTGACAATCAAAGTATTGTACTTGATCAAAAATCGACAGATATTATTATCCCGCTATTGGCACAAGTAGAAGCGCAATTCCCAAAATGCCACAAACGATTAAAAGATATTTACGGACAGAACAAAGATTTCCGCTTCCTGGCTTCCAGAAGATTCATCAAATGTAATGGTAATGAATATGACAATGTTCTTGACATTGATAATGAAGGTTTGATTCATCCTGAATTAGTCACCTGCCCGATGCGCGGTGAATGCTTTGATGAAGGAATCATTTGTTTGCCTGAACGCAAAACAGGATTAACCGCTCGCGAAAAGGAAATTGCCCAGCTGGTGGCAAAAGGAATGTCGAACGTGGAGATTGCCAAAATGCTATTTATAGGTATTGACGCAGTGAAATCACATGTTCAAAACTGCCTTCGCAAACTCACCCTATCAAACAGGGCTTCACTTTCAACCTATATTTCAAAACTCACTTAACTAACCGGGGCGTCTACGTTCTTTCAAATTACAACCAAAATTAAGGACGCTCCGGTTAATAATAATATAGCAGTTTAGACCACTGCTTTGCTAATGGTCTGCCGAATTAAAAATTTAATCACCAAAATAAAGCATTATGAAAGCAAAAGTTTATATCAATCAGGCTCTTCGTGCATTAGTTGCAAAATCTATTGACATTGAAAGAGAAGAATATATCTGTCATCAGGTATTTCAAATAGAGGTTGAAGTTGAGTACAGAATCAAAATACTTGGCATCCGCTTTAATCCAGAACAGAAAATAATGCCATGGAATTCAACTTTTGCTAATTATTGCTTTGGTAAGGGAAAGATAAGTTTCGAAACATTCAAAAGATGTTGCTACGCCTTGCTAGAACCAGAGGCTGAAGTAGCCTGATAAACGATATTACCCGCAGGTCTGGGCACTGCTAACCAAAATTGCCCTGCGTTCTCGCAAACCCACGTCAGTCCCGGTACTTGCAAGCTACCGGGACACTGAACCACCGAAGGGGAATTGACTGAGTACATAATATGATCGAGGGAGGGCATACCACCATGGAACGCTGTTTGAGCTGTGGCATTTTAAAAAGAGGGACAGTCGAATCGATCAAAATATACTCAGTTAGTAGCAAGTTTCCCGCACAAGCGATAATGACCGGAGATATTTATCTCCTGACAGGCTGGAAAGACAGCCACTTTTTTCAACTGAATTTATTTTCCTGAACAGATATCCTGGGGTAGATCCTAAAGTGGTGCCCCAGGTTAATAAAACAAAACAAACACACCTTAATAAACTTAATGCTATGAATGTACAAATTGATGATTACCTAAGCAACACTCCACTTTTTACCCTTATGAATTTGACACAGTTTGAACTTGAATTGCTGCAGGAGGGATTGATTGAGTTGAAAAACAACCGGATGAAGGATGCTGAAGAATTCAAGGCTGAACGCCATAGCTGCGTTGAGATGTACCATGCCATCGACCGCGCGATCGTTGAAAGTAAGGAAGCGAAAAAAGTTTAGGTCATGGGATCAATCAACAATAAACTCAAAGGAGCTACAACAGCACATTGTCTGCAATGTGGAAGTGAATTTAAAAAAACGACTGCTCTTAATGATTTTTGTTCATTAAAATGTAAACGAGCGCGTGCCAACCAACTAAGATCACCGAAAGTAAGGGTTCAAAAAGTAAAACCAATCAAGCAAGTGAAGCCACAAAAGACAGTGCTTAACCAGCGTAACCCAAAAAATGAATCAGTGGCTATTGCTGCAATGATTGAGCTGAACCGCAATGCTCCAGTGAATGACAGGGAGGTTATTCAGAAAAAGAACATTGTTAGTCCTGATTTATCAAAGATAGAATTTAAGATATATGACAAGCAATTTAGGATAATGAGATATTTCACAACAGAAGAAAAATACCGTAATTACTTAAAAAACAATTAACCATGAAAAAAATTACAGAAGATTTAATGATCACCGGCATCGACATATCAATTGCCAGGCTGGGAGCAACAGTAAAGTTTAAATACTGTGATGAATATGAGGCTAAGGCTTGGTACCTGAGACAGTCATCCGGTAATCAATGGCTTGAAAGTGGGGATGAAGTTAATACCAGAACTCACGATGATATTACCGAAGAAGTGGAAAACAACGAAGAAGAGATTCTCTCCTGGTTAGAAGAGCAGTTTGCAAATGAAACTGATAAGGTAGATCCTGAGAAAGTAAGCTACGATTTCCTTCAGCTACAAAAATTGCAAGGTTGTGATCTTGCAGCCATTGCCCATGACTATGGTGTAAACACAACTGAAATGGGGAGACAAAATATCATGTATAAAATACTTGAAAAACAAGCAGAAGTATAAGCCATGAACACAACCAACCCCAACCAACTGATTATTGCTGTAGATTTTGATGGAACAATCGTGGAGCAGTGCTTCCCTGGAATCGGGATCCCGAAAGATTGGGCATTTGAAACCCTGATAATGTGGAAGGATTTTGGACACAAGCTGATATTGTGGACTTGCAGGGAAGACAACCAGGAAGGCAAACACCTTACTGAAGCTGTTGAATTCTGCAAAGAGCATGGTCTTGTGTTCGATGCTGTGAATAAAAATGTTGACGGTTCGCCTTATGCACACCTGGGTGCTGGGCGCAAAGTATATGCTGACATTTACATTGATGATAAATCAATGGTTCCCTGTTGGGAATATCGTACAGGAGGGCCGTTGATATGAAACTCTGTAATCACGAGGTCTGGCACACCTGCGATAAATGCGGGGAAATATACGACCGTAGGAAACATGGAAATAACTGTCCTAAATGCGGAAATGCAATATCAAATTTTCAAAATAATACAATTTTAAAATACCAAAAATGAAAACAACCTTTTATGTAATATGTGTAATAATTGCCTTGCTATTCCTTGCAGACACTACCATTAAGTTTAACCCTTTCAATATCAACTTTGGTAAGATTTATTTTGCGATCGGATTTATATTTATTCTTATTGGAATAGCATTCATTGAACTTCAGGGTAAAGTAATTGGCAGAAATGATGTGCGTAGAGTAGTAATAGAAGTAAATAAGGAAGAGAAAGTGCAACGCCAGGACAAATGTCCCAGCTGTGGATTGATCCATCCTTTGGTTAGAGAATTTGGTTTGTGCGGTAAGTGTGCCGAAGAACAATATTAATCCACTTTCGACATGATACTTATCTACAACAACCGCGAAATAAAGCTGATTCCCCGCAAATACCAGGGCATTGAGAACATCACCGATTACCTTGAAGATTTTGAACACATGAGGTTAACGGATGATGAACGTGATATTCTGGACAACCGGATGTTTCGCCAGGAGTGTGAAAGCTTCCTTGAAAAACTGGAGCAGAGCGAAAACCTGGTGCATGAACATGTCAAGGATGCCTATCCCATGCTTTCGATCAAAGCCAATACCAGCGACGGACAAACTTATTATGCCATAAAAATGAGCAACAATATCTCAGTTCGTTGCGATGAATCCCTTTACCGGTTGTCTCCAGTGAAGCATAAAATAAACTACACCAATTCTCTCTCCAGGCAAATTGCACCTCCAAGTGAGGAACAACTTAGAATGTTTGAATAACCATTAAAATCAATCCAAATGAATACTGAAGAAAAATCATTAAAACAATTCAGAGTAGCAAAATTATGGTTGGACCAATACCTGAGCAATCTTAGAACCTACGTGACAATTGATAGCTATTCTATCCAGGATATATCAAAAAAAATAAAAGGTAAAGGGTTGGATGATGCCCGTTGCCTTTTACGCATGATGGTGAAAGAATGCGAAGCATACGATACCAGGATAAAAACACAGCAAACACTTTTAAACAAGCTTAAATATTCGAAAGACTGGCTTAAAAGCAAAGTGTTTGCTGGAAATAGTATTCCCTTTAAGCAAATTGATCAGTTAATTGAAAAATATCATGATCATGGTGGATACCAGATTTACCGTCACGTAATGGGTCATATGAATTTAGAAACAACTGCTCCAGATAATGATTAAGACCAAATTTGAAAAAGGAGCCGAATTCCAAACTCCTGCAGCAGTCGCAGAATACATGCGTAGTTTAATTCCTGCAGGAACAATTTCAGTTCTGGAGCCAACACCAGGAGAAGGCAATATTTTAAACCTGTTGGGTGAATATGATGTAACTGCTCCAGCTAATTTTTTCACACTGGATCCATCACGGTTTGATTGCATTGTAATGAACCCACCATTTTCATTAAAGTATGCATTCGGGGTTCCTGAAGACCTTGAAGCGAACGGCATGAGACTTGGATATCACATTCTGCTTGAATGTATGAAAATGTCAGATCGGGTGATTGCCTTGATGCCATTGTTCACAATTTCAGATTCTGATGTTCGCCTGAGATACATGAAAACTTTTGGAATAAAATCAATTACTATGTTGCCTCGCAAAACTTTCAAGTATGTACGGATCCAGACAGCTGTTTTTGAATTGGTAAAAGGATGGAATGAAGAAACTGTTTTCAAGGCATTTGAATTAATGAATTTACCACAATTAGAAACTCAATCATGATTAAGACCTGGAACGAATTCTGCGCACAGATTGAAGCATCAGACGGGAAGCTTTCAGAATTCATTGAATCAGCCGGATTGTCATCATTGCAGGTAAAGAAGCTGCAAAAGTTCACCTGCGAATGGAACAAAATGAAAAGGCTGGCGGAGGCTTTTGATCAGTTTGTGGCTCCACTGGATCCGATCAAGGTTGAATCCCCATTTGACCAGGAAGATTTCCGCTATATCTGGAAAATGTGGAAGGAGTACCTCAGGGAGCAACACGGGATCTTGATGCGCACCCGGATGGAGCAGGCAAGCCTTGATTTTCTGACAGAGATATCGGAGAACAATCCCGACCGGGCTATCAATTTTATCCGGTTTGCTATGAAATCAAACTGGAAGAGCATTTACAAAGTTGAAGAAAAAGACAAAACAACACCAAAATCTGACAAAAATGGCTCTGATTACTAATATCATTCACCATAACCCACTGGTGATGGGCGACACTGAACGGGTGCAGGCGCTGATCCGTGCAACGGAATTCAAGCTAAAGGAATTCAAGTGCTGTTCTCCCATGAGTTATGAGGAGTTTAAAGAACTGCTGATTGCACATGCTACCGAAATGATGATCATGCGATCTGTAACTCAACCTTACATTGTTGATTCCAATAACGGTCATGTTATCAAACAATTGTATTTATATTTCACCAATAGCCCTGAATGTAGATGGAACCTCAATGCCGGCTTCATGTTGAGTGGAAAAGTAGGGTCTGGAAAATCACTCCTGATGATGGCTTACTTAAAGATAGCTGACGAATACTCCAGAAGACGGACCACAACCGTTCATTCCAAATTGCTGGCCGGATTGATCAAAAAGAATACCATTGAACACTACGAAAAACGTCCGATGTTCATCGACGAGTTGGGCAGAGAAGAAACCGAAACGAAAGATTATGGCAATGTAGTGAAGCCAATTATTGACCTTTTTGCACTTCGCTACGAATCCGGATCCAGAACTTATGCTACTACTAATTTTAAACTTGAAACTCTTAGCAGTAAAGAGTATTACGGTGATTTCATTGTTTCACGGATTCAGGAAATGATGACCCTCGTAGTATTGCCAGGCGAATCGAGACGATTGAAAAATGAAGTAAAAACCCGATAACACTTACTCCTATGGACCTTGAACCTTTCGACAAATTGATTATTACCCGGATGAATGAACGGACCAATGCGCGGATCATCTATGTCAGAATACACCAAGACGGATCGAAGACCTACATGTTAGAACCGCTACGGTTAGATTTCCTTCCACACAGGTCAGGTAGCAAGATTATGAGGATCACTTCAAGGGATATCGAAAGCAAAGAGGTGAATATTGAGAAACATGTTGTTTAAACCATTTAAACAAAAATATGAAAGCACTATCCTATAAACAACCGTGGGCATATTTAGTAGCTGCCGGAATTAAACCAATCGAAAACAGGACTTGGAAACTACCTGAAAAATATAAAGGTCAGAGAGTATTAATTCACGCCTGCGGATCACAAGGTAAAAAATTCAAGATCAACCTTACTGATGAACAGATGTTAGCTGCATTTGGGACTATTTCAGACCAAGCAATCAATAAAAATTTTGAATTTGGAGCAATTATAGGTTCGGTTGAAATGGTTGATTGTGTGATTAATCATCTTTCTATTTGGGCTGAAAGGCATTCTCCGCCCTTCAAACCTTTCAATTGGGTGTTGGCAAATCCAATACTTTTTCCTGAACCAATACCAGCAAAAGGAAAGCAATCATTCTGGGATTACCCCAATATTTTGGCCGAACCCGAAGAAAAGGACGGTGAATTATTTTGTCATTGTCAATTGCCAGTAAAAGAAGAAAATCAGGTAAGGAGCATGGGAAATTACTTTGAATGCCGCTATTGTGGTGGCCGATGGTACAAGTAAAAAAATTCATCTATAAACCGAGTTGAACCAAAACATAAATAAAAAGGGAATGGCGAAAACCTTAAAAAGAGTAGCCAAATACATAAATACATATAGAAATGAAAACAGCAGTTAAAAAAACTGACGATTGGGCAAATTTCATTTTGCGCAGAATTGAAAATGGTGTTGAAACAGACACAATGCTTGGTGGTTTTTACTCTTTTATAGATAAAGAGAAAAGTTCAGAGGCGTTTAACGAAGCTACAAAAGAATGGGATGCTGATGATTTGAAAGATTGTTATGCTGTAATAACATTTTTCGAAGAATCATTTATGCCATTGTATGAAGGTTCTAATTACTATGTAATGACAGACACAGGTGGAACTGTTGCTAATAGAACCAAAAAGTAGTAAGATTTCAGGCAGTCGCAGTTTTATTGCTGCGACTGCCTATTAACCCATTAAAACAAATCAAATGATTATAGAAACTACCGAAGATTTAGCCGATCAAATCGCTGATTGGCTTGGTATATATGGTGGCTGTAAAAATATAACTGGTGAGGATGATCTTTGCACCTATGACAGAAATAAGCCTTGGTGTTGTAGGGCTGGTTTTGTTACAGCAATAAAAGAAAGGATGATAGAAGCAGTTGAAAACGATAAAAAGTTAGGACTCGAATAGTTCAACTAGACAGACGTAACTGAACATTTATACATAATGAAAATGAAATTACAAAAAGGAATGATTATCAATACCTCGTATGGAACTGGTCCATATGAAATAAAGAAAATTAAATCCGGTTGTACATGTCCTGAATATCATCGAACAATAAATGGAGATGATACGCCATCAGAAACACATAATCACATTGTCGTTAAATATCTTGATGAAAAGCAGGGTTCTGCACCTGGATATTTAAATGGGTATAGAGATGATGGTTCAAATGTTTGGAATGACGATAAGATTATCGTTAAAAGTTTAAATGATTATCAATTATCACTTTTCTAAATTATCAAAATAAACTAACTTATTATGAGAATCAAAATTAAATGGTGGAACATCATGATATCTAAGGCTGGATATCTTCACATCCCGTTACTCTATTTTGGTTGTGGATCCAACGGCTTTATTATAAGGTTCCCATTTTTCGATATTGAAGTGAGCTGGGGTAAAGCTGCAAGGAAGCATCTCGCAATAGTTGCACGACTTAAAAGGATGCAAGCATATAAAAAGACCCTCTGACATGCATTACATGGTTCACAATATCGAGAAGGTATTAGATACCCGCGATAAACGATATATGTTTCTGAAGCTTACTTTCCCTGATGAGTTGCCAATGATTAATATAGAAGGGACTCCAAGGGAATCGGCCGCTAATATAGTAAGTCGATTCATCAATGCTGATTTGATCTGTGAATTCGAAGATATATTTTTTAAACATTTTAAATAGTAAAAACCAATGAAAAGCGAAACTACTTATTCAGCATCTGATTTAAAAAAAGGTAAATGCACCTCATGCGGTGAAAGTTCAAATGAAATTCTAATAGCTGATGATAGATGTATCGATTGCATCGAGCAAGAAAAGTTCATTGATGAAACCATGAGATTTAAAGATCGTGACCATGGTCCATTCGGTATGTTTTAAAAAGCCTTTAAAAAAAACCTCTTAAAAACCCTCCCAATTCGCGAGGGTTAAATTATTTATAATCACTGACCATGGCCAAGAAATTTAACGAAACCAAAATACCTGCAGGCGGATCTAATAGAGTTACTCTTGTGAAAGAATTCCTTGCAGTACACTATGATATAAAAATTAATATTTTCGATCATACGAAAGTGATGATTGAACCAAAGACCCGGGAATATGACCAAGAAATTTCCATCAAGGATATCGCACTTCACATGCTCGAAGAGGGAATATGCGGGTGCGCCTCCATCCTGAAAGATATCCTTACCAGCCCCAACCAAACCAAGCCTTATAATCCGATCAAAGAATACTATGAATCACTGGAAGGAACCTATGTTGGTGAATCGCACATTGACCGTTTGTGCAGCTTCCTTGTGGCTCGTGATTACGGTGATAAGGAGGAAGGCTACTATCAGAAACGCCTGGCATATACTTTCCGCAAGTGGATCGTGGCAGTGGTGGCCTGTGCGAAGGGGATCAAAGAAAACGATGCCATGTTTGTAATTGTGAACAATGAGGAAGGTATCGGCAAATCAACACTACTTGAATTCCTGCTTCCTGACATGTTAAAAGGTTATTTCACCAAGTCGGTAAAGGATATGAATTACCCTGATATGTTTACAACCAACCTTTTAATTCAATTTGACGAGATGGTTGGTATTACCAGGTCATCAGAAGAAGAGTTTAAGAACATACTGTCATCTAAACAAATCAATGTATCCAAACGCTTCACAACTACCAAGCAGCGCTATGCTTCAACGTGCGGTACCTCCAACAAAGATGCAGAGCATGGAGGCTTCCTCACTCCCGGAATGAGTTCACGCCGTTTTGCAATCAACCACATCGACGCGATCGACTGGCAATACAATGATCATGTAGATATCGACCAGGTTTGGGCTGAAGCGGTGATGCTCCTGTCGCAAAACTTTGAATACACCTGGAACCCGGCAGACTTCGCCGAATTTTCAGAATACAACAGCCGTTTCCTGATCCAGACTTCATCTTTCAGGGTCGTGAAAGAAAACTATCGTGTTCCAGAAGAAGGGGAGGAAGGCGAGTTCAAGCAACCGGTAGAGATTTTGCGCGATTTGCGAGCTGCAAGGAAGATCAACTCCAGCATGTTTACTGTATCAGACATCAATATCGGCATCGCCTTAAATCAGCTGGGATATACGCGCAGGGCAAAGAAAGCAAACGGTAATTCAAGATATGGTTACTATATAATTCAACTTTATTAAAAACCTTAATTTAAACAAAATGAAAATTAAAATTGATCAAATAGTAGAATTTACTGATGGTAGAATAGAACTTGTTATTTCTGGCATCAACCAGTTTTCAATATCCGAAATTCGCAACATCATTACTCAGGCTTTTAAAAGGTCCACTCCAAAATCAATAGACGATTATGAATTTGAAGAGACTCCATCGTTCAAGTTAGTGAAACAATATTACCGGGTTCCTCAAGAAGGAGAAGAAGAACTGATCAGGTTCAAACAACCAAAGGATATACTGCGTGATTTGCGGCCTGGATTCAAGTCCAATCCTAAAAAATATACCGTTACCGCCGTCAATATCGGGATTGCATTAAATCAGCTGGGATATATCCGATTTAGCAGGCGTATTAACGGTACTCCCCGGTATGGTTACAATGTAATTCCGTTGTTTTGATTTTAATTTATATATCTTTTTATTAATACTAAAGTAGAATTTATATTCTACTATTTAAAAACTTAAAAAGAGAAGAAAAAAAGCTTTTTGGATTACACCCTTACAACCTTACATTTAAATAAATGAAATACAATAGGTTGAAGGTTGTACCCGACTTTTTTAAGCTGGGTTACACCCTACCTACACCCATATACACCAATATTCACAATACAACCCGCTATATAGATATAAAGTATTATAATTCAAGCTAATATAAAAAGGTTGTAGGTTGTAGACGGTTTGGAAAAATATTTTATAAAAACACGCTTTTCAATCAAAACAGCATACTTTGAAGTCTTTATTCGCTTTATAATTAGAAAATACTAGCTAACAATTAGAAAAACGGTTACCTTAGCAACATCTGTTCGGGAAAATTGAAGAAATATCAATTTAACCCGAACTTTTTATGTCCAGAAAAACCAAACCATGAAAC
>Ga0209724_1000439_pt1 | contig 40282 bp, 38 predicted proteins | sample grotaG_FD_184143 | JGI IMG/M metagenome (GOLD analysis project Ga0209724, IMG submission 184143) | Glacier valley bacterial and archeal communities from Borup Fiord, Nunavut, Canada, to study Microbial Dark Matter (Phase II) -... | ecosystem: Environmental > Aquatic > Freshwater > Ice > Glacier ... | reverse complement strand
GGGACTGTTCTGTGTCCGGGCTCACTGCCATCGGCCCGAGGTCGCGCCACGAACTCACTTCGCTCCTGCGTCGCTGCGTTCAAACAGTCGTGGCGAGTCAGTTTACGAAGCACGCTGCGCGTGCCGACCTCGCGCCTCCGCTCCTCATCGCCACAGAAATCGCCCCCGCCCCTTGCCACCTGCCGCGAAGCCCACGGGTGGGTTCTTTTCGTCAGAGCACCCCCCACGGTTCAGCAAAGGCGCGCCTGGGTGGGTGGCAGCGCGCCCGTGAGCACCGCAGGGAAGTCGGCGTACCCGCCGACCACCGAACCGAAGCGCTGACGCCCGCCCGGGCGCGCCTTTGCCGCACCTGCTCACGCATGAAGCAAGCGCGGCGCCGCGCCGGCAGAGCGCTCACAAGCGCCCGAGCGCCCGCAGGATCTTCTCGGGCGTGATCGGCTGCGACGCGACCCGCGCGCCGAAGGGCGCGAGTGCATCGTTGATCGCGTTCATCACCGCCGCCGGCGCACCCGCCGTGCCGGCTTCGCCGGCGCCCTTGGCGCCGAGCTTCGAGCTTTGGGTGGGCGTTTGCACATGGGCGACCACGATGTCCGGCATCTCGGCGGCCATGGGCACCAGGTAGTCGGCCAGGCTGCCGTTGGCCAGGCCGCCCTGTTCGTTGTAGAGGCACTCTTCGAACAGCGCGCCGCCGATGCCCTGCACGATCGCGCCACGGATCTGCTCGTCCACCAGCATCGGGTTGATGACGCGGCCGCAGTCTTCCACGGCCCAGTGGCCGAGCAGCTTGACGAAGCCGGTGTCGACGTCGACTTCCACGTGCGACACCTGCACGCCGTTGGTGAAGATGAACGGGTAGTCGCGCTGCGCGTAGTGGCGGGTCACCATCAGTTCGGGCGTAAAGCCCTTGGGCAGCGTGTCGCTGCGGAAGTAGGCGATGCGGCCGAGTTCGGCCAGCGGCAGCAGCACCTCGCCGGTGGCGGCATCGACCACCGTGCCGCTGCGCAGGCGCAGGCCCGCATCGGCACCTTCACCCCTGTCGCGCTTCAGGATCACGGCTGCGGTCTTGAGGATGTTCTCGCGCAGCACCAGCCCCGCCAGCAGCACGGCTTCACCGCCGATGCCGGCCCCGCGCGAGGCCCAGGTGCCGCCCCCGTAGGGCGTGGTGTCGGTGTCGCCGGTGATCACGCGCACATGCTCCAGCGCCACACCCACCGCGTCGGCGGCGATCTGCGTGTAGATGGCCTCGGTGCCCTGGCCCTGCTCGCCCACGCTGCTCAGCACGGTGACCACGCCGCTCGGCTCCAGCCGCAGCGTCGCGCCGTCTTGCGAGGCGATGCGTGCGCCGCCCACACCGTAGAACGCGGCGCTCGGGTTGGTCAGCTCGATCAGTGTGGCGATGCCGATGCCGCGGTACACGCCTTTGGCGCGCAAGGTGGCCTGATCGGCGCGCAGCGCGTCGTAGTTGCACAGCGCGCGCGCGCGGCGCAGGCAGGCCTCGTGCGACAGCACTTCGAGCTTGATGCCGGAGGCGCCGGTGGCGGGGTAGGCGTCGTCCGGGATCACGTTGCGCAGCCGCATCTCGAACGGGTCGATGCCGAGCTGGCGCGCCACGCCGTCGACCAGCGCTTCGGTCACGGCGCAGGCGATCGGGTGGCCCACGCCCCGGTACTGGCAGGTCGGCACCTTGTTCTGGAACACCACCTTCAACGCGGCGCGGTAGTGCTTGTGCTTGTAGGGGCCGCCGGTCAGGTTCACGACCTGGTTGCCTTCGATGCCGCTGGTGCGCGGGAACATCGAGAACGGGCCGATGCCGGTCAAGTCGTCGATCTCGAAGGCGGCGATGTCGCCGTTCGCGCTGGCCGCGATGCGCGCAGTGATGCGGTGCTCGCGCGCGTGGATGTCGGAGGTGAAGCTCTCGAGCCGGTCGGCCACGAACTTGACCGGCCGGCCGAGCAGCATGCTGACCGCCACGGTCGCGAAGTCGTCCGGATACGCGTGCACCTTGATGCCGAACGAGCCGCCCACGTCGCGGCAGATCACGCGCACCTGGGCCTCGGCCAGCGTGAACTGGCGGCAGTACAGGTCCTGCATCATGTGCGGCGCCTGCTGCGAGTGGTAGACGGTCAGGTGCCCGTCGGCCACTGCGCGGCCGGGGCGCCAGTCGGCGATCTGGCAGCGCGGCTCCAGCGTCACGCCGGTGTGGCGGCCGAACACGTAGGTGTCTTCGAAGACCGCGTCGGCGCCGGCGAACGCGTCGTCCACACCGCCGGTATCGAGCGTGCGCTCGAAGCACAGGTTGTCGCCGAGCTCGGGGTGGATCACGGGCGTGCCCGCGTCGAGCGCCGTCTCGGTGTCGAGCACGGCGGGCAATTCGTCCCACTCGACGATCAGGTGCTGCAAGGCGTCTTCGGCCTGCACGCGGGTCTCGGCGGCGATGGCCACCACCGGCTCGCCTTGCCAATGCGCGCGGTCGAGGGCCAGCGCGTACTCGGGCGCGCTCTTGATGCCGGCCAGGTGCGCCAGCGTGGCGACCCACGGCTTGCACAGCCGGGCCACGTCGTGCCCGGTGAACACGCCCACCACGCCCTCGCGCTCGCGCACGGCCGACGAGTCGATGCGAACGATGCGCGCATGCGCCACCGGCGAGCGCCAGAACACCACGTGCACCATGCGCGGCAGTTCGATGTCGTCGACGAACTGGCCGCGGCCTTCGGTGAGCCGGCGCACGCCGGTGCGCGGGCGCGACGCGCCGATGTGGCACGCATCGTCGGTCACCGGGTCGAGGCCCGCTGCGGGCGGGGCGTCTTTCAGGAACGGCAGGTCGCGCGGGCTGTTCATCAGGCCACCCCCTGCGGCATCGGCTCGAAGTGGCCAGCGCGTTGCAGTGCGAGCACGTCGCACACCGCATCGACGATGGCCTGGTAGCCGGTGCAGCGGCAGTAGTTGCCGCTGATGCCGGCCCGCACGGTCTCGCGGTCGGCCCCGGGGCGCTGCTCGACCAGGTCGAGCGCGGCCAGCAACATGCCTGGCGTGCAGTAACCGCACTGCAGTGCGTTGCGGGCGATGAAGGCGTCCTGCAAGGCGCGCAGGCGCGGGCTCGGCGTGGCGGTTTCGACGGTGTCGACGCGGCGGCCATCGGCCTGCACGGCCAGCACCAGGCAACCGCGCACGATCTCGCCGTCGAGCCGCACCGTGCACGCGCCGCACACGCCGTGCTCGCAGCCCAGGTGCGAGCCTTTCAGGCCGCAGTCTTCCCGCAGGAAGTCGACCAGATGGCGGCGCGGCTCGACGGTGCGCGTGGTCGGCGTGCCGTTGATGTGGACCTGGATGCGGTGCAGCGCTTGTGTGGTCATGGGCAGGGGCAGTGGGAGGTGCAGGGTGCCGTTCGCAGTCACACCGCCAGCCGGGTCAGCACCCGCTTCGCGAGCACCCCGGCGAGGTGGCGTTTCATCTCGGGCGTGTTCGTCAGGTCACCGAACGGCTGGAGCTCGGCACGCAGCGTTTGCAGGGCGACGGCCAGCGTGGCGTCGTCGAGCGCGCGGCCGTGCAAGGACTGCTCGGTGCGCGGCACGCGCAGTGGCCGGTCGCCCACACCTAGGAACGCCAGGCGCAGGTCGAACAGGCGGCCGCTGCGAAACGTGGCGCACCCGGCCAGGCCGGCGATGGCGTAGTCGCCGTGCCGGCGTGCGAGCTCGTCGAAGGCATGCCGCTCGTCGGGCGCGCGCACTGGCAGCTCGCAGGCCACGAGCAGCTCGTTGCCCGCCATCGCGGTGGTGAACAGGCCGGTGAAGAAGTCATCGGCCGCGATGCGGCGCTCGCCCCGGGCGCCGGCCACCACCAGGGTGGCGCCCAGCGCCAGCGCGCAGGCCGGCCACTCGGCGGCGGGGTCGGCATACGCGAGCGAGCCGCCCAGCGTGCCCCGGTTGCGGATGGCGGGGTGCGCGATGTGCGGCACGGCCTGCGCCAGCAGTGGCACGTGCTCGGCGACGAGCACCGAGCGCTCGATTTCGGCATGCGTGGTCAGCGCGCCGATGCGCAACATGCCGCCGGCGAGGGCGATGCCGCGCAGCGCATCGAGGCCGCCGATGTCGATCAACAGCGCGGGCTCTGACAAGCGCATGTTCAGCGTGGCGATCAGCGTTTGCCCGCCGGCGAGCACGCGCGCTGCATCCCCGTGGCGCTGCAACAGGGCGAACACCTCGGCCGTTGATGCGGCGCGCACGTAATCGAACGAAGGGGCTTTCATCGGAGGGGCGGGTGGGGCTTCGGCGTGGGAGCGAGCCGGGCCCCCGGCGTGGGGCGGGAGCCTTCGGGTTTGTCGGGACTGGCCGTTGTTGACCAAACGCTCAACAATGATCGCAGTATTAAGCAAATGGTCAATACCGCAAAAACCCGTGTCCCGCCCGTGCCGCATGCCGCGCGGGCTTCAGTGCGAGCGGCATCCGCGCCGGCCGCGCCGGCGGCGCCGCCCGTGCCGCGCCGCCGCCTGAGTGCGGCCGAGCGCGAACAGCACATCCTCGCCGGCGCGGTCGACTTCTTCGCGCGCCGCGGGCTCGACGCGCAAACCCGCGAGCTGGCCGACGAACTGGGCATCACCCACGCCTTGCTGTACCACTACTTCCCGACCAAGGGCCGCCTGATCGAGCGCGTGTACGAGCAGGTGATCGCCGGCCGCTGGGACCCGCAGTGGGAAGGCCTGCTCGACGGCCCGCTGCCGGTGCAGGACAAGCTGTGCCGCTTCTACGGCGCCTACCTCGCGGCCATTCTCACGCCCGAGTGGCTGCGCATACTCGTGCACTCGGGGCTGGCTGACGGGCTGATCCCGGCGCGCTACTTCGGGTTGCTGCGCGAGCGCCTGTTCCCGCGCCTGATCCGCGAAACCCGGCGTGCCTGCGGCAGCCGCTCGCGGGCGGCACCGTCGATGCGCGAGGAGGCGCTGCTGCTCGGCCTGCACGGCGGGCTGGTGTACCAGCTGGGCATGCTGCCGCTGGTGTACGGGCAACACTTTCGCGGCCACGGCGACCCGCAGGTGACCGAAACATTCATTCGCGACACGGTGCAGGGCTACCTGGCCCAGGCCGCGCGCGTGCTTGCTGAAACCCGCGCGGTGCCACGCGCGTTGCGCAGTCTGCGCGCCGCTTGAACCCAGGACGAACGCCATGGCCTTGTCGCTCAACCACTACTCGATCCGCACGCGCGACCTCAAGGCCTGCGAGCACTTCTACACCGAGGTGCTGGGCCTGCGCGTCGGCCCGCGACCGGTGTTTCCGTTCCCCGGCCTGTGGCTCTACGAAGGCAACACTGCGGTGTGGGCGAATGCCGTGGTGCACATCATCGGCATCGACCCGAGCGATGCGCAGGGCCTGAACGACTACCTCGGCGGGCGCGCCGAGGCCGACCTGCAAGGCACCGGCGCCATCGACCACGTGGCGTTCTTCAGCACCGGCCTGCCCGCCATGCGTGAGCGCCTGCAGCGCCTGGGCCTGGCGGTGCGCGAGCGCACGGTGCCGGGCCTGGGGCTGCACCAGGTCTTCCTCGACGACCCGAACGGCGTGGTCATCGAGCTCAACTACCCCGCCGCCGAGGCCTGAGTGGGCGCGCGCATCCTCGTCGTGGGCGGCTCGCTGGGCGGGCTGTTCGCCGCCAACATGCTGCTGCGCGCGGGGCATGACGTGCAGCTGATCGAGAAGTCGCCCCACTCGCTCGACGGGCGCGGCGCCGGCATCGTCACGCACCGCGCGCTGCGGGTCGCATTGCACGCGGCGGGCGTGGACGCGGGCCACACGCTAGGCGTGGCGGTGGCCGAGCGTGTGGCGCTGGACGCCGCTGGCCGCACCGTTGCGCGACTGGCCTGTCCACAGGTGCTCACCTCGTGGAGCCGCCTGTACGCGCTGCTGCAAGCGGCTTGGCCCCCCGCGCGCCACCACCCGGGGCGCGAGGTGCTGAACGTGTCGCAAGGCGCCGCCGGTGTGCGCGCGCAGTGCTGCGACCGCACGGTGTTCGAGGGCGACCTGCTCATCGCCGCCGACGGCATTCGCTCGGTCTCGCGCACACAGCTCGCGCCGCAGGTGCAGCCCGTGTACGCCGGCTACGCAGCGTGGCGCGGCGTGTGCCCTGAGGCGCTGCTGAGCGAGCACACGCGCAGCACGCTGTTCGACCACTTCGGCTTCGGCCTGCCGCCGGGCGAGCAGATCATCGGCTACCCGGTGGCCGGCGCGGGCAACGCCACGCAGCGCGGCCGGCGGGCCTACAACTTCGTGTGGTACCGCCCTGCGGCTGAAGCTGGCGAACTGCGCGCGTTGCTGACCGATGCCGATGGCTTGCACCACGCCGGCGGCATCGCCCCCAACAAGGTGGCGGCGCCTCAGGTGGCACGCATGCGCGACGCCGCACACGCGCTGCTCGCACCGCAGTGGGCCGAGGTGATCGACAAGACCGCGCAGCCCTTCGTGCAACCGATTCACGACCTGCTCTCCGAGCGCCTCGCGTTCGGCCGCATCGCACTGATCGGCGACGCTGCCTTCGTGGCGCGCCCGCACGTGGGCATGGGTGTGACCAAGGCCGGCAGCGATGCGCTGGCCTTGGCGCGCGCCGTCGCCGACCACGGCGCCACGCCCGCTGCGCTGCTGGCTTACGAGACCGAGCGGCTCGCTCCGGGCCGCGCCGTGGTCGAGCGTGCGCGCCGGCTCGGGGCCTACATGCAAAGCACCGCTGCGTCGGGCATTGCCGCGAACGGCCCCGACGCCGAACGCGACACGTTAGGTGTACTGCACGAAACCGCCATAGAGCTGGAGCCTGAGCCCGCTCTGGCCGCCTGACCCTTCCCAGAACAACGACCGGAGACAACCCATGACATCCACGAAATCGACACCTCATGCGCTGCTCAACCGCCGCCGCGTCATCGCTGCCGGCGCCGCTGCGGCCGCCAGCCCGATGCTCTTCAATGTGGCCCGCGCGCAAGCCCCCGGGCCGATCAAGATCGGCTTCCCCACGCCGTTGACCGGCGCGTTCTCGGCCGAGGCGCAAGACCAGGTGCGCGCCGCCGAACTGGCCGTGAAAGAGTTCAATGCGGCCGGCGGCTACAAGGGCCGCATGGTCGAGCTGCTGGTGCGCGACGACAAGCTCAACCCCGGCGAGGCCGCCACCCGCACGCTCGAGTTGATCGAGAAAGACAAGGTCGATTTCGTTGTCGGCTCGCTCTCGGCGGCCACGCAGTTGTCGATCAACGCGGTGTGCCGCGACCGCAAGGTGCTGTTCAACTCGATCAGCCAGAGTGATGCCATCAACGAGGCGAAGGACTGGAGCCTCTACACCTTCCACGAAGCGCTGAACCCGCACCTCACGGCCGGCGCGGTGGCGCGCTATGCGTTCCCGAAGTTCGGCAAGAAGGTCGTGTACCTGACGGCCGACTACGCCTACGGCCACGAGATGGTGCGTGGCTTCCAGCGCGCCGGGCAGGCCCTGGGCACGCAGACGCTGGCCGACATCCGCCACCCGCTCGGCGCGGCCGACTATTCGGCCTTCCTGCCGCGCATCCAGGCGCTCAAGCCCGACGTGCTGGTGCTGTGCAACTTCGGCCGCGACCTCGTCAACTCGGCCAAGCAGGCCACCGATTTCGGCCTCAAGCAGAACACCAAGATCATCGCGCCGGTGCTGCTGTACACCTCGCGCCTTGCGGGTGGCGCCGAGGCGTTCGAGGGCATCCTGGGCGGCACCTCGTACTACTGGGGCATGGAAGACAAGATCCCCGCCGCCCGCGCCTTCAACGATGCCTTCCGCAAAGCCAACGGCGGCGCGGTGCCCAGCGACTACGGCGCGCTCGGCTATGCGGGCGTGAAGAGCGTGCTGCAGGCCGTCAAGAACGCCGACGCCACCGACTCGACGCGCGTGAGCATCGCGCTGCGCCAGCTCAAGTACAACTTCTACAAGGGCGAGCAGTTCTACCGCAAGTGCGACCACCAGTCGGTGCAGTCGGTCGTGATCGTCGAATCGAAGTCGAAGGCCATGAAAGACAAGTACGACGTGTTCAACGTGCTCGCCGTGGAGCCTGCCGACGAGAAGAACCTGCGCAGCTGCGACGAGCTCGGCCACAAGGTCACGACGACCTGAGCGCTGCGCCGCAGCATGGGAGAGATCACACCGCAACTGCTGGGCATCCAACTCGTCGCCGGCATCGCCCTGGGTGCCGTTTATGCGCTGCTGGCCATCGGCTTGTCGCTGATCTTCGGCATGCTCACGGTCGTGAACTTCGCGCACGGCGCGTTCTTCATGGTCGGCGCGTTCCTCGGGGTGTACTTCCTCGGCCTGACCGGCAGCTTCTGGTTCAGCCTGCTGCTGGTGCCGCTGGCCACGGGCGCGGTCGGCCTGGTGACCGAGCGCTTCCTGGTGCGGCCGCTGTACGGGCGCGGCATCGACTACCCGCTGTTGCTGACCTTCGGCCTGAGCTACGTGCTGGTCGACGCGATGCGCTTCTTCTTCGGCATCGAAGGCCTGCCCTCCAGCACGCCGGCCGAGCTGCGCGGCGCCACGAACCTGGGTTTCGGCATGTTCCCGACCTACCGGCTGTTCCTGATCGGGGCGGCTGCGCTCGTCATCGGGCTGCTCTGGCTCTTCATCGAGAAAACGCGCTACGGCCTGATTATTCGCGCCGGCGCGCGCGACCCCGAGATCGTGCGCGTGCTCGGCATCGACGTGGCCCGCGTCTGGTTGCTGGTGTTCTGCCTGGGCACGGCCATCGCCGGCCTCGCGGGCGCACTGGCGGCGCCGACGCGCGCGGTCAACCCCGAGATGGGCATCACCGTGCTGGCTGAGTCGTTCGTGGTCACGGTGGTGGGCGGCATGGGCTCGCTGCCCGGCGCGGTGGCGGCGGGTTTGCTGGTGGGCATCGTGTTCAGCTTCACGTCGCTGTTCGCCCCCGAGTACGCCGAGCTGTCGATCTTCGTGCTGATGGCCGTGGTGCTGCTGGTGCGGCCGCAGGGGTTCTTCGGCAAAGCGGGGTTGATGGGATGACGCAACTCTCCCGCGCGCTGGCTTTCGTCACACAGCACCGCGTGGCGGCCGCGGTGGCCTTCCTGATCGTGATGCCCTGGCTGCTGCCCTACGAGGCGCTGGCGGTGAACATCCTGATCTTCGGCCTGTACGCGGTGGGCTTCAACCTGCTGTTCGGCTACACGGGCTTGCTGTCGTTCGGCCATGCGTCGTTTCTGGGCATCGGCAGCTACCTCGCGGGCATCGCGATCGTGCACCTGGGCCTGCCGTGGTGGGCGGCCATCGCACTCGGCGTGGCCAGTGCCACGGCGGCGGGGGTGGTGATCGGCCTGCTGGCGATCCGCACGCGCGGCATCTACTTCTCGATGGTCACGCTGGCGCTCGGGCAGATCGTCTACTACGCCTTCTACAAGGCCGAGCGCTGGACCGGTGGCGAGAACGGTCTGCGCGGTGTGCGCGTGGAAGTGATCGACCTGTTCGGCTGGAAGATCGACTTCGTGCACCCGCTGAGCAAGTACTACGTGATCCTGGTGTTCGTGGCGCTGGCGTTGTGGTTCGTCTCGCGCGTGCTCGCATCGCCCTTCGGCGCGGTGATCGAGACCGTGCGCGAGAACGAGCAGCGCGCCGCCGCCTGCGGCTTTGATGTGGCGCGCACCAAGCTGCTCGCGTTCACGCTCTCGGCCGGCGTGTGCGGCCTGGCCGGCACGCTGCGCGCGCTGCACTTGTCGATCGTGCCGATCGACTCGCTGCACTACCTGCAGTCGGGCCAGGCGGTGATGATGTGCCTGCTCGGCGGCATGGGTACCTTCTTCGGCCCGTTCGTCGGCGCGGCGGTGTTCCTCTACCTCGAAGACGTGATCACGCCGCTGACCCGCTACTGGATGGCCTCGGTCGGGGTGATCTTCATGGTGTTCGTGCTGTTCTTTCCGCGCGGCATCTGGGGCTCGACGCTGGTGTGGCTGCACCGCGCGGCGGTGCGCGGGGCGCCACCATGAGTGCATCGACATGAGTGGACTGACGACGGGCGGCACGCCGGCGATTCTTTCGGTGCACGGCGTGGGCAAACGCTTCGGCGCGTTCGTGGCGTTGAACGACGTGAGCGTGTCGTTCCCGGCCGGGCTGCTGACGGCGATCATCGGCCCGAACGGCGCGGGCAAGAGCACCTTCTTCAACGTGATCAGCGGGGCCTTCGCGCCGAGCAGCGGGCGCATCACCTTCGAAGGGCGCGATGTGACGGGCCTGGCCCAGCACGAGTTCGCGCGCATCGGCATTGCGAAGAGCTTCCAGATCACCAACGTGTTCCGCCAGCTCAGCGCGTTCGAGAACGTGCGCGTGGCGGCGCAGATGCGCGAGTCGCGCTTCGAGTTGCTCAAGCCGCGCAGTGCGCTGCGCGGGCTGGCCGAGGCCACCGAGGCGCTGCTGCTGCGCGTGGGCCTGCACGCTGTGGCGGGCAAGCGCGCCGCCGACCTGGCGCACGGCCAGCAGCGCGCGCTCGAGATCGCGATGGCGCTGGCCGCGGAGCCGCGCCTGTTGCTGATGGACGAACCCACCGCCGGCATGTCGCCCGAGGAGACGGTGACGATGATGGGCCTGATCACGCGCATTGCGCAGGAGCGAACGGTGGTGCTGGTGGAACACAAGATGAAGCTCGTGATGGGCATTTGCCAGCGCCTCGTGGTGCTGCACCACGGCGAGCTGCTGGCCGAAGGCACGCCCGACGAGATCCGCCACAACGCCGACGTGAAGCGCGTGTACCTGGGCAATACATGACCGCCACCGTGCCGCTCTTGCAGGTCGACCAGCTCGACGCCTGGTACGACCGCAGCCACATCGTGCAGGGCCTGTCGTTCCATGTGAACGCGGGCGAGATCGTGACGCTGATGGGGCGCAATGGTGCCGGCAAGACCACGACCCTGCGCACGCTGATGGGGCTGGTGGCCCGGCGCAGTGGAACGGCGGTGTTCGACGGCCAACCCTTCCTCGACGCCCCCGCGCACACGCGCTTCCACAGGGGCCTGGCTTATGTGCCCGAAGAGCGCCGCATCGTGCCGGGCTTGAGCGTGCGCGAGAACCTGCAGTTGGGCATCCTCGGCAAGCCGGGCTCGCACGACCTGGCGCGCATCGTCGACGAGATCGCCGAGACCTTCCCGCGCCTGAAAGAGCGGCTCGACCAGGAGGGCACGTCGCTCTCGGGCGGCGAGCAGCAAATGCTCGCAATTGCGCGCGCCATGGTTGCGAAGCCGCGCATGATTCTTCTCGACGAACCGAGCGAGGGCATCATGCCCTTGCTGGTGCAGGAGATGTTCGCGCTGTTCGCGCGCATGAAGGCACAGGGCACGACGCTGCTGCTGGTGGAACAGAACGTGGAGCTGGCGCTGCGCATTTCGGACCGCGCCTACATCATCGACCAGGGCCGGATCGTGCACACCGGCACGGCGGCCGACCTGCTGGCGGATCGGGAGATCCAGGAGCGGTATTGCGCGGTTTGATGCGCGCGGTCGGGCGATCCGGCATCAGCCAATCGGCCCCGATGCCCACCAGTCCGCCGTGAACGACGCCTGCAGGTGCGCGATGAAGCTCGTCACCTTCGACGGCACCAGCTTCGGCGACGGGAACACCGCGTGCATCTCCTGCGCCGGCAGCGCATGCTCGGTCAACAGCTCGACCACACGCCCTTCCACTGCGGCGCGGTGCGCCACGTAGCGCGGCAGGATGGCCAGCCCCATGCCGGCCTGCGCGGCTTCGAGCACCACCGACAGGTTGTTCGAGCGCAGCGGCCCGCGAACCGCCACGGTGACTTCGCGCGCAGCGGCGCCCGGGCCTGTACCTGCACGAGCGCCGAACTGCCAGCGCTCGTCGCCCTGCACGCTGCTGTAGATCAGGCACGGGTGGCTGGCCACGTCGGCCGGCGTCTCGGGCGCGTCGTGCGCGCTGATGTAGCTCGGCGCCGCCACCAGCATCCACGGGTTGGTGCCCAGGTAGAGCGCGCCCAGCGATGAGTCGGCCAGGCGTCCCATGCGAACCGCCACGTCGACGCCTTGCTCCACCAGGTTCACGTAGCGGTCGTCGAAGCTCAGGTCGATGCTGATCTCGGGGTGTGTGCGCATGAAGGCCAGCACCCGGGGTGTGAGCACGCGCCGCCCGAAGGCCACCGACGTGCTGATGCGCAACTGCCCGCCCACGCGCGACTGCAGCAGCGCAGCCAGGTTGTCGGCCTCTTCCAGTTCACGCTGGATCAGCTTGCACTTCTCGTAGTAGAGCGCGCCGATCTCGGTGGCGCTGACGCCGCGCGTGTTGCGGTTGAGCAGCCGCGCGCCCAGGCGCGCTTCGACAGCGGCCACGTGCTTGGTGGCGGTCGGCTGCGTTACGCCCAGGTCGAGCGAGGCCTTCGAGAAGCTGCCGGTCTCGACGATGCGAATGAAAAGCTGAACGCCGGTGATTCGGTCCATGGGCGGGTCGGTCGGTCGAAGCCCATCTTAAGACCGGCCCGCTCTCATTCCGCAGCGGAATAGCAGTTATCGACGCGGGCCATTGCTGCGGCGGGGGCGGCTCATCATCATCGGCAGCAGTTCAAACAGCCCCAAGGAGACTCGACATGGCACGCATGAAAGCCGCAATGGCCGCAGTTCTGGTGATGGAAAAGGAAGGCATCTCGCAAGCCTTCGGCGTGCCCGGCGCCGCCATCAACCCGCTGTACGCCGCGCTGCGAGAGCGCCAGAGCATCGCCCACATCCTGGCGCGGCACGTGGAAGGCGCCTCGCACATGGCCGAGGGCTACACGCGGGCGCGCGCCGGCAACATCGGCGTGTGCATCGGCACCAGCGGGCCGGCCGGCACCGACATGATCACCGGCCTGTACTCGGCAATTGCCGACAGCATTCCGATCCTGTGCATCACCGGCCAGGCACCGCGCGCGCGGCTCTACAAGGAAGACTTCCAGGCCGTCGACATCGAGTCGATCAGCAAGCCGGTGACGAAGTGGAGCGTCACGGTGCGCGAGCCGGCGCTCGTTCCCCGCGCGTTCCAGCAGGCCTTCCACCTGATGCGTTCGGGCCGCCCCGGGCCGGTGCTGATCGACCTGCCGTTCGACGTGCAGATGGGCGAGATCGAGTTCGACATCGACACCTACGAGCCGTTGTCCGTCTACAAGCCGGCCGCCACGCGCAAGCAGATCGAGCGTGCGCTCGACATGTTGATGGCCGCGACCAAGCCGCTCATCGTGGCCGGCGGCGGCATCATCAACGCCGACGCGAGCGCGCTGCTGGTCGAGTTCGCCGAGCTCACCGGCGTGCCGGTGATCCCCACGCTGATGGGCTGGGGCACGATCCCCGACGACCACCCGTTGATGGCCGGCATGGTCGGCCTGCAGACGAGCCACCGCTACGGCAACGCCACGATGCTGGCCAGCGACTTCGTGCTCGGCATCGGCAACCGCTGGGCGAACCGCCACACCGGCTCGACCGAGGTGTACTGCAAGGGCCGCACCTTCGTGCACGTGGACATCGAGCCCACGCAGATCGGCCGCGTGTTCAATCCCGAGCTGGGCATCGTCTCGGACGCGAAGGCCGCACTCGAACTGTTCGTGCAGGTGGCCAAGGAACGCAAGGCGGCCAACACCCTGCGCGACTTCGGCGACTGGGCCAACCGCTGCGCCGAGCGCAAGCAGCTGATGCACCGCAAGACGCACTTTACTGAGGTGCCGATCAAGCCGCTGCGCGTGTACGAGGAGATGAACAAGGTCTTCCCGCGCGACACGGTGTATGTCACCACCATCGGCCTGAGCCAGATCGCCGGCGCGCAGTTCCTGCATGTGTACGGCCCGCGCCAGTGGGTCAACTGCGGCCAGGCCGGCCCGCTGGGCTGGACGGTGCCGGCCGCACTCGGCGTGGTGGCGTCGGACCCGACGCGCACGGTGGTCGGCCTGTCGGGCGACTACGACTTCCAGTTCATGATCGAAGAGCTGGCGGTGGGTGCGCAGTTCCGCCTGCCTTACGTTCAGGTCTTGGTGAACAACAGCTATCTTGGTCTGATCCGCCAGAGCCAACGCGGCTTCGAGATGGACTACTGCGTGCAGCTCGCATTCGAGAACCAGAACGTCGACGACCCGGCGCTCAAGAGCTACGGCGTGGACCACCAGGCGGTGGTGCAGGGGCTGGGTTGCAAGAGCTTGCGCGTGACCGACCCCGAGAAGATCGGCGCCGCCCTCGTGCAGGCGCAGGCGATGGCGCGGCAGTACCAGGTGCCGGTGGTGGTCGAGGTCATACTCGAGAAGGTCACGAACATCGCCATGGGCACCGAGATCGACAAGATCAACGAGTTCGAGGACATCGACTGCCGGCACCCGGAAGGGCGCCAAGGGCTAGAGATGGCCGGGCTGCTTGAATGACACGTCGAATGACACCCCCCAGGAGACACAACACACCATGCCACGCTTCGACGCGAACCTGACCTTCCTCTTCACCGAACGCCCCTTTCTCGACCGCTTCGAAGCGGCCGCCAGGGCCGGCTTCAAGGCGGTGGAGTTCGCGTTTCCCTACGCGTTCGACGCGGCCGAGATCAAGGCCCGGCTCAATGCCAACGGCCTGCAGCTCGTGCTGCACAACCTGCCCGCCGGTAACTGGGACGCCGGTGAGCGCGGCATCGCCTGCCACCCCGGCCGCGTGGACGAGTTCCGCGCCGGTGTGGGCCGTGCCATCGAGTATGCGAACACGCTCGGCGCCCCGCAGCTCAACTGCCTGGCCGGCATTGCACCGGCGGGTGTGGCCGACGACGTGCTGCGCGGCACATTCGTCGCGAACCTGCGCTTTGCCGCAGCCGCCTGCAAGGCAGCCGGCATCAAGCTGCTGGTGGAGCCGATCAACACCTTCGACATTCCCGGCTTCTACCTGAACCGCACCGCGCAGGCGCTGGCCATCCTCGACGACGTCGGCTCTGACAACGCTTATGTCCAATACGACATCTATCACGCACAGCGCATGGAAGGCGAGTTGATCGCCACGCTGCGCAAGCACCTGGCGCGCATCGCGCACGTGCAATTGGCCGACAACCCAGGGCGCAACGAACCCGGCACCGGTGAGATCCACTACCCGAACGTGTTTGCAGCACTCGACGCGATGGGCTACGCCGGCTGGGTCGGCTGCGAATACAAGCCCGCCACCACCACCGAAGCCGGCCTCGGCTGGTTGACCGGAGCAACACGATGACCACCGCCTCCCTCAAGCTCGGCTTCATCGGCCTGGGCATCATGGGCGCGCCGATGGCGGGCCATCTGCTGAAGGCCGGCCACACGCTCTTCGTGCACACGCGCAGCAAGGTTCACCCCGACCTTGCCGCGGCGACCGTGTGCGCCAGCGCGAAGGCTGTGGCCGAGCGGGCCGACGTGATCTTCACGATGCTGCCCGACACGCCCGACGTGGCCAAGGTGCTGTTCGCCGACGACGGTGTGGCGGCGGGCTTGTCGAAGGGGAAAACCGTCGTCGACATGAGTTCGATTTCGCCCATCGAGACCAAAGACTTCGCCGTGCGAATCAACGCGCTCGGCTGCGACTACATCGACGCGCCCGTCTCGGGCGGCGAGGTCGGTGCCAAGGCGGCGTCGCTCACGATCATGGTCGGTGCCAGCGAAGAGGCGTTCGCGCGCATCAAGCCGTTGTTCGAGCTGATGGGCAAGAACATCACGCTCGTCGGTGCCAATGGCGACGGGCAGACCTGCAAGGTCGCGAACCAGATCATCGTGGCGCTGAACATCGCGGCTGTGAGCGAGGCGCTGGTGTTCGCCTCGAAGGCCGGTGCCGACCCGGCCCGCGTGCGGCAGGCGCTGATGGGCGGCTTCGCTGCGTCGCGCATCCTCGAAGTGCACGGCGAACGCATGATAAAGCGCACCTTCGCGCCGGGCTTTCGCATCGGCCTGCACCAGAAAGACCTGAACCTCGCCCTGGCCGGTGCCCGCGCCATCGGCGTAGCCTTGCCACAAACGGCAGGAGCTGCGCAGCTGATGCAGGTGTGCGCCGCCAACGGCGGGCAGGACCTCGATCACTCTTCGCTGGTGAAGGCGCTGGAACTGATGGCGAACCACCCGGTCATGCCCGACGGCGCTTGATGTAGTCGTTGGCTGGGCTCGCCCTTGCTGCGGCGACGGTGCCTGTTGATTGCGCGGTGAACACCCTGCGGCGGGTGTTCGATGCGGTTTCAGTGCATGCTCGCTTCGATGACTCGCCCGAAATTCAATTTCGTCGGTTCCTGTGGCTCGCTGGTCCTTGCTGCCTCGGCCAGTCTGCTGAACGCGTGCGCCACCGAACCACCCTTGCCCGCGTTGCGCGGCGCCACCCTCGCCCTGCTCGGTGAGGTGCACGACAACCCGGCTGGTCACCGGGAGAGGCTCGCGCTGCTCACGCGGGCCGTCGATGCCGGCTGGCGGCCTGTGATGGCCATGGAGCAGTTCGACACCGACCGCCAGGCCGATATCGACCGCGCGCGGCGCGAGGCCCCGCGCGATGCGCAGCATGTGATCGACCTCGCGGCGCCGGCGCGCAGCGGGTGGGACTGGTCGCTCTACCTGCCGGTCATTGAGCTTGCGCTGCGCCACGACCTGCCGTTGCGCGCAGCCAACCTGAGCGATGCCGACACCGGCAAGGTGGTGCGCGGCGGCTATGCCAGCGTGTTCGATGCGGCGCGGCTCGCAGCGCTCGGCCTCGCGCAACCCATCGAGCCATCAACGCAAGCCGCGCAGGAACGCGAGATCGACGCCGGCCACTGCGGCATGCTGCCTGCGCCCATGTGGGCCGCGATGGCGCGTGCCCAGTTCGCGCGTGATGCGGTGATGGCGCAGGTGCTGCGCGAGTCCGGTGCGAACGGCGCGGTGCTGATCGCCGGCAACGGCCATGTGCGGCGCGACATCGGCGTGACGCGTTGGCTGGCCCCGGCCGAACAGGCGCGCGTGGTGACCATCGGCTTCGTCGAGGCGCCGGTGGTGGCGGACTTCGCGGCGGCGTTCGACCGTGTCGTGCCCGTGCCGGCGGCGCCGCGTGCCGACCCGTGCGAGGCGTTCGCGAAGCGGGCCGCACCATGACCCGAAGCATGGATCGACGGGGCAACATTGAGGCCGCGCGGCGTGCCCGCGCGATGTGGCGCCATGTCGGCGACGAGCGCCCGCTGTTCGCCGTGGCGCCGCGCCCGGGTGAAGAGTCGGTATGGGACTACCCGCGCCCGCCGCGTGCAGTGCTCGACGCACGCGAGGTGGTCGTGTGCGCAGGCGGCATCGAGGTCGCACGCACGCAGCGCGCGCTGCGCGTGTGCGAGACGGCGAGCCCGCCGACGTTCTATGTGCCGCGCGCCGACATCGCTGCTGCGTTCTTGACCGACGCGCCGGGCGAGTCGTGGTGCGAATGGAAGGGCCGCGCGCGCTACCTCACGGTGGCCGTGCAGGGCCTGCGCTTCGAGCGCGCAGCGTGGTGCTACGAGGAGCCGCTGCCGGGCTTCGAGGCCTTGCGCGGGCACGTCGGCTTCTACCCTTCGCCGCTCGCGTGCACGGTGGGCGGCGCGCGTGTGCTGGCGCAGCCCGGGCGCTTCTACGCGGGCTGGGTCACGCCCGAGATCGTCGGCCCGTTCAAGGGCGAGCCGGGCAGCGAAGGGTGGTAGCGCGCATGCAGAGTCTGCCGAGTGGTTACCGCGCCATCGTGATCGGCGCGAGCGGCGCCATCGGTGCGGCGTTGGTCGACGCGCTGCGTGGCGACGAGGCTTGCGCCGAGGTGGTGGCGCTGGGCCGCCGGCCTGGCTCGCACAGTAATGCGCTCGGCGAGCCGGGCATCGATGTGCTGAGCGAAGCGAGCATCACCGCTGCGGCCCAGGCGCTCACGGGCCGCGCGCCGTTTCACGTCGTCGTCAACGCGACCGGCGCGCTGCACATCGGTGGCGTCGCGCCCGAGAAGCGCTTGGCCGAACTGAATGCGGACGCGCTGATGCGCGCGTTCGCCATCAACGCCATCGCACCGGCGTTGTTGATCAAGCACTTCACGCTGTTGCTGCCGAGCGCCGGCCGCTGCCTGTTCGCGAGCCTGAGCGCGCGCGTGGGCAGCATCGGTGACAACCGCAAGGGCGGCTGGTACGGCTACCGCGCCAGCAAGGCGGCGCAGAACATGCTGGTGAAGACGGCGGCGATCGAAGTGGCGCGGCGCCGGCCCGAGGCCGTGCTGGCCGCGCTGCACCCCGGCACCGTGGCCTCGAGCCTGTCGGCGGCGGTGATCGGCGATGCGCCCGTCACCGCGCCGGCCGATGCGGCTGCACATCTGCTGGCGGTGCTCGATGCACTCGCGCCGGCGCAGTCGGGTGGCTTCTTCGCGTACGACGGCAGCGTGATCCCCTGGTAGCGGCCGGGCCGGGCCGACGCACAATGCCGGCACCCAACTAGCCGAGGTGCATTGATGAACGTGCTCGATTCGTCGAGGCGCCGTGCCCTGAGCATGGCTGCCGCCAGCGCGGTGTGGGCGCTGCCCTTGACCGCCCGCGCGCGAGCCTGGCCGAGCAGGACGATCCGCTTCGTCGTGCCGTTCGCGCCGGGCGGCAGCTCCGAGATCGTGGCGCGGTCGGTGGCGGCGGAGCTGAGCAAGTCGCTCGGCCAGAGCATGTACGTGGACAACAAGCCCGGCGGCGCCGGCAACGTGGCGATGGGCGAAGTGGCCCGGGCCGACGACCAGCACACGCTGATCCTCGGCTACATCGGCACGCTGGCGGTCAACCCGTTCATCTTCGACAAGCTGCCCTGCGACCCGGTGCGCGACTTCAAGCCCATCTCGCTGCTCGCCAAGGTGCCGGGCCTGTACGTGGTGACCACCGTTGTCGTGCTCGCGCTGTTCTGGGCTGCGGCGGGTTGGTTGGTGGCGCTGCAGAGCCTGCACGCCCCTCGCGGTGCCTGTGTCGCGTTGGTGCTGCTGGTCTTCGGGCCGGTGTGCGTCCATATGCGCTTCACATGAGCCCGCGGCGGTACGAATCAATCAAACAATGAACGTAGACATGTCCATGCAAGTCACCTCACCCGCACGCCTTGCCGTGCTCGCCGCCGCCCTTATTGCCGGTTGCGCCACCGGCCCTGCGCCTATAACGCCCACGCCCACGCGCACGCCCACGGCCGCTGTCGGTGCCGCGCCGCAAGCGGCCTGCGACGCCCTCGATGCAGCGTTCCTCGATGCGCTGGTGGCGTGGGTCGAGCGCGGCGTGGCGCCCGAAGGCGTGGTCTCGGCGGCGCGCGGCGCGGGCTCGCTGATCCCGAACCCCGAGGTTCCTGCAGCGTGGTCGCCCACGCGTACGCGGCTTTTGTGCCCGTACCCGAGCGTTGCGCGCTTTCGCGGCACGGGTGACGCGGAAGTGGCGGCCAGCTTTGCCTGCGTGCGGCCGTGAGCCTGATGAAAGCTCACGCCCTGCAAGCATTTTGCCGGCCCGGCGACTGACACCGATGCGCCCATCCATGCACCCCACTTTCGTTCTGCGCCTCGCCCACGTCCTGGGCCGAAGCGTGGTCCAACGCGTGGTCCAGCGCTTCAGCCAATGTCTCGCACTTGTCGCCGCCGCCGCGCTGCTGGGCGCGTGCTCCAGCCTGCCGGTCATCGACCGCGAGGCGCGTGCCAGCGAGGCCATCCCGCTGAGCACCGAGACCACGCTCGGCCGCATTGCCAAGGCGTCGACGCCGGCGCCCGACCTGTCGGGCTTCAGGCTCATGCCGCTCGGCCTGTTCTCGCTCGACACGCGGGTGCAGCTGGCACGCCGGGCCGAGGTGTCGCTCGACGTCCAGTACTACCACTTCGAGAACGACGAGACCGGCCGCTGGCTCTTGCGCGCGCTGCGTGACGCGGCGCTGCGCGGCGTGCGCGTGCGCCTGCTGATCGACGACCTCTACACCAGCGGGCAAGACGACCTGTGGCTCGCCTTCGCCGCCCACCCGAACGTGCAGGTGCGCCTGTTCAACCCCTTCAAGCGCGCCCGCGACCACGGGCAGGGCGCGCGCTTCCTCGCCGACATCGGCAACCTGTCGCGGCTGAACCACCGCATGCACAACAAGCTCTTCATCGCCGACGGCGCACTGGCGGTGATCGGTGGGCGCAACGTGGCGAACGAGTACTACCTGCGCAGCGCCACCGAGAACTTCGTCGATGTCGATGCCTTCACGGCCGGCTTCATCGTGGCGCCGTTGCAGTACCTGTTCGACCGCTACTGGAACAGCGACCCGGTCTACCCGCTCGAAGCGGTGGCGCGCACCACGCTGGCGGCCGACGTGCTGCGCGCCAAGTTCGAGGAGTGGACCGGCCCCGCCGCCACGCCGCCGCCGGCGGCGCTGCCGCCGAACGACATCCTCGGCTACGGGCCGATCGCCGACGACCTCGACCTCGGCCGGCTCGGCCTGATCTGGGGCGATGCCTACGTGTTCGCCGACCACCCCGACAAGCCGTTCGATGGCGAGGTCGGCGGCGAGCTGCTGGAAACGAGCGTCACCTACAACGTGTTCGAGGCGATCCGCACGGCGAAGAAAGAGCTGCTGATCTCGTCGCCCTACTTCGTGCCGGGCCAGCGCGGCATGGACCTGCTGCGCGACCTGCGCGCCGAGGGCGTGAAGATCACCGCGCTGACCAACTCGCTCGCATCCACCGACGAGCCGGTGGTGCACCTGGGCTACAGCCGCTACCGCGAAGAGATGCTGCGCATGGGGGTCGACCTGTACGAGCTGAGCCAGTCGCGCATCAAGGGCAACAAGCGCATGTTCCTGTTCGGCGCGTCGCTCGGCCGGCTGCATGCCAAGCTGGTGGTGATCGACAAGCAGCGCCTCTTCATCGGCTCGATGAACCTCGACCCGCGCTCGGCCACCATCAACACCGAACTCGGCGCGCTGATCGACAGCCCGCCGCTCGCGCGCGAGCTCACGCGCATCATCGACATCGACCGCCTGCAAAGCGCCTACCGCGTGCGCCTGCGCAAGCCCCCGCCAGGGCTGGAATGGATGAGCAGCGACGGCGAGCGCGAGATGATCCTGAGCGAAGAGCCCGACTCCACGCCGTGGCAGCGCATCAAGTCATGGCTGCTGAACCCGTTCGTGCCGGAGGAGCAGCTTTGACCCAGGCGGCCACCCCGCCTTTCTAACGCACGTGCGCCTTGGTGCCCTGCTTGCCCGCTGCAGGGGTGTCCTCGATCCAGTTTTCGGTCAGCAAGCCGCCGACGCGAGCAAATTCGCGCAAGTTGTTCGACACCAGCGTGAGCCCTTCGCTGCGTGCGTGCGCTGCGATTTGCAGGTCGTGCGCGCCGATGGGCTCACCGCGCGATTCCAGCGCAGCGCGAATACTGCCGTAGTGCGCTGCGGCCTTGTCGCCATAGGCAAGCACCTCAAGCCGGCTGCAGAAGTCTTCAACGACGGCCAGGTTGCGTGGCGGGTCCATGCTTTTCTCGGCGCCTTGCATCAATTCGGCCAGCGTGATGGACGAGATGGCCATGCGGCCGTGGTGCTTGTTGAAGGTCTCGTGCGCGGCCGCAGGCCGCCGCTTGATGACATAGATGACGATGTTCGTGTCGAGCAGGTACTTCACCATGGCCAAGCGGTTCAGAGTGCTTCGCGATCCGACTGTTGCTGGCTGGCTCGCTCGACCATGAAGTCGTCGGTGGCGGTCCGCTCGCCGAGAAAGAAGCTGTCCCATGCCTCGCTTGCGGGTGCAATGACTCGTTCGTTCCCCACGACCCGAACGTCGACCTTCTTGACGCCCTCGGGGAACCGCGTGTTCGCCGGCAGGCGCACGGCCTGCGTTCGGTTGCTGGTGAAGACGGTGCTGCTGGTCATGGGCGATTCCTTGTCACGCTGGATACGCGAAGGGTATACGTCGTGACAGGCTCCACCGCGTCCGTTGGCAGCCGCAGCTTGAGACGCTGATTCGATGCCGGTCAACCCCTCAGCCTGTCAATATGTGTACCGCGCGGCCGAAGGCCGGCGCATCGGTGAGCGCCACGAACACCACACCGGCCAGTGCGCCGGCAAAGTGCGCGTCGTGGTTGATGCGCCCGCCTTGCTGGCGCGAGGCGTACCAGGTGTAGGCCAGGTAGCCGGCGGCAAACAGCGGCGCCGGGATGGGCACGGGGATCGGCATGATGAACAGCGAGTCGCCCGGGAAGTAAACGATCGAGGCGAACAGCACCGCCGTGATCGCACCCGACGCGCCGAGCGTGGCGTAGTTCGGCTCGGCGCGGTGGTTCAGCCACGTGCCGGCGTCGCTGGCGAGCAGGCCGAAGGTGTAGAGCACTGCGAAGTGAGGTGTGCCTATCGCTTGCTCCAGCTTGATGGCGAAGGCCCACAGCGTGAAGCCGTTGAACAGCAGGTGCATCACGTCGGCATGGATGAACGCACTCGTGACGAGCGTGGCGTACTGGCGCCGTGGCACCAGGAAGTAGGGCCGGAACAGGTTGCGGTCGATGAACCCCGGCGCCGCGAACAGGCCGATCAGGCTGGCCAGCACGATGGCCCCCAGCAGCAGCACCGAAGCCGGAGCGGCAGTGGCAATGGCGGTGAGCGCGTTCAAAGGGAACGCGGCACCGCCAGCAACTGCGCCACCACCGACGCGGCGATCACCTCGGGCTCCTTGCCCTCGATGCCCGGCAGGCCGATCGGGCAGGTCATGCGCGAGGCATCCAGCCCGCGTTGCTCGAAGCGGTGCATGAAGCGCGCACGCTTCGTCTGCGAGCCGATCAAGCCGAAGAAGCCGAAGTCGGCGCGCGCGAGGATGGCTTCGCTGATGCGTTGGTCCAGGTCGTGCCGGTGCGTGAGCACCAGGTAGAAAGCGCCCGCCGGAGCGCCGCGCACTTCGGCCTCGACCGCATCGACGCAGACCTTGCGGATGTGCGCCGGCCAGTCGGTGCGGTGGGCGCCGCCGTGCTCGTGGAACTGCGCCGGGAACTCCTCTTCGCGCTCGTCGATCCAGTCGACCACCACGTTCAGCGGCGCAAGCGCCTGCGCAATGGCGCGGCCCACGTGGCCGGCGCCGAAAAGCTGCAGGTGAAAGCGCGGCGTTGCCAAGGGCCAGCACGCGAGGGCGCTTGCATCGAGCGACGCATAGCCCAGCGTGACTGCACCGCCGCAGCACTGGCCGAGCGCCGGTCCGAGCGGGTAGTGCTCGGTGTGTCGTGCAAGCTCACCGGTGCGCAGCATCTCGCGCGCGCGGCGAATGGCCTTCAGTTCGAGGTGGCCGCCGCCGATGGTGCCGACGGCGTCGGCGCTCGACACGAGCATGCGCGTGCCGGCTTCGCGCGGCACCGAGCCGCGCGCTTGGGCGACCTCGACAACGACTGCGGCGCGGCCTTCGCCGAGCCAGCGGCTCGCGGCGTCACGCGTTGCGCGGTTCACGTCGGTGGCGCCCGGCCGCCCGAAGCCACTGACCGCCCCCTCGGGGGGCAGGAGCGAAGCGACGTGGGGCTTGTCATCCTAGGCCGCCTGCACGGCGGTGATGGCGCGCAGGATCGCCTCGCTCGTGGCCGGTGCGGTGAGAGGCGGGTCGATGCGGTTCCCGCCCGCTGCCGAGACCGCATCGCGGATCGCGAAGAACACCGAGAACGGCAGCAGCAGCGGCGGTTCGCCGACGGCCTTGCTGCGGTGGATGCTGTCTTCGACGTTTTCGCCTTCGAACAGCTTCACGTTGAACACCGGCGGGCAGTCGTTCGCTGTCGGGATCTTGTAGGTGCTGGGCGCATGGGTCGTGAGCTTGCCGCTCGCCGGGTGCCACACGAGTTCTTCCGTGGTCAACCAGCCCATGCCTTGAATGAACGCGCCTTCGATCTGCCCGATGTCGATGGCCGGGTTCAGCGAGCGCCCCGCGTCGTGCAGGATGTCGGCGCGCAGCAGCTTCCATTCACCGGTGAGCGTGTCCACCACCACCTCGCTCACGGCCGCGCCGTAGGCGAAGTAGTAGAACGGGCGGCCGAACATCTTGTCCTTGTCCCAGCTCAGGCCGGGCGTGGCGTAGAAGCCGTCGGACCAGAGCTGCACGCGATCAAGGTAGGCTTGCGCCACCACGGCGCTGAACGGCAGCGACTTGCCGGCAACCATGACCTTGTCGTTGGCAAAGCGAACGTCAGACGCGGCGCCGCCGTGGTGCGAAGCGATGCACGCGGCGAGCCGCTCGCGGATCTGCCGCGCGGCGTCTTGCGCCGCCTTGCCGTTCAGGTCGGCGCCGGTCGACGCGGCGGTGGCCGAGGTGTTGGCCACCTTCTGCGTGTCGGTCGCGGTGACGCGCACGCTGTCGAAGCCGACACCGAGTTCATGGGCCACGATCTGCGCGACCTTGGTGTTCAAGCCCTGGCCCATCTCGGTGCCGCCGTGGTTCACGAGGATGCTGCCGTCGTTGTACACATGCACCAGTGCGCCGGCCTGGTTGAAGTGCTTGACGTTGAACGAGATGCCGAACTTCAGCGGCGCGAGCGCGATGCCGCGCTTGAGCACCGGGCTGGCGGCGTTGAACTCCTGGATGCTGTTGCGCCGCGCGGTGTAGTCGCTGCTGGCAACGAGTTCGTCGACGAGTTCGTGGACGATGTTGTCGGTCACCACCTGGCCATACGGCGTGACGTTGTTGGACGTGCTGCCGTAGAAGTTGGCCCGCCGCACGGCCAGTGCATCGAGCCCGAGTGTTCGCGCGATGCTGTCGAGGATGTTCTCGACCGCGATGGCCCCTTGCGGCCCGCCGAAGCCGCGGAACGCGGTGTTGCTTTGCGTGTTGGTCCTGCCCGAGTAACCGTGCAGCGCCACGTGTGGAAGCCAGTAGGCGTTGTCGAAGTGGCAGAGCGCGCGCGTCATCACCGGTCCGGACAGATCCGCCGAATGGCCGGCGCGCGACACCATCGTAACTTCTGCGCCAAGCACCTTGCCCGCATCGTCGTAGCCCACCTCGTACTCGTACCAGAAGCAGTGGCGCCGGCCGGTGATGAGGAAGTCGTCGTCGCGGTCCAGGCGCAGCTTGACCGGGCGCTTCAGCCGCGCTGCCGCGACCGCCGCGATGCACGCGAACGGCGCCGACTGCGACTCCTTGCCGCCGAAACCGCCGCCCATGCGGCGGCACTCGACATGCACGTCGTGCGCATGCAGCTTGAGCGCATGCGCGACCAGGTGCTGCATCTCGCTCGGGTGCTGGGTGGAGCAGTGCACATGCATGCCGCCGCCCTCGGTCGGAATGGCGTAGCTGATCTGGCCTTCGAGGTAGAACTGCTCTTGCCCGCCGACATCGAGCGTGCCGTGCAGGCGGTGCGGTGCCTGGGCGATGGCGGCGCGCACCGCATCGGCACCGCCGCCGTTCGCGGCGCGGGTCAGGTGCATCGGCGGCAGCACGTACTGGCCGAGCGCGTGGGCATGCTGCGGCGTGATGACCGGCGGCTCGGGGGTGATCGCCAGAACGTCCTTCGCCTTGGCCGCGGCGCGGCGCGCGGCGTCGCGTGTGGTGGCGATCACGGCGAACATGGGCTGGCCGAGGTAGCGCACTTCACCCCACGCCGAGCCGTCGTCATGCTGCTTGAAGTCGCACAGGATCGGCTCGTCGTGAACGATGGAGCCGCAGTCGTTCGGGCCCGGTATGTCGGCTGCCGAGATCACGTCGACCACGCCGGGCAGGGCGCGGATCACGTCGAGCGCCATCGCGGTGAGCCGGCCTTTCGCGACCGGCGACAGCCCGAGCGCGCAGTGCAGCGTGCCGGCCAGTTCGGGGATGTCGTCGATGTAGGTCGCCTCGCCCGCCACGTGCAGGTGCGCCGACTCGTGGGCGCGGCTGACGCCCACCCGTGCGCCGGCCTGCGCCGCGACCCGTTCCGCAGGTTCGTCGATGCGCGCGGCGGTGTTCTTCAGGTAGTCGGCGAAGGGCTCGCCGGGCTGAAGCAGCAGGGCCTCGATGGGCTTGTTCATGGCGTGGCTCTCCCGGCGGTCGGCGCGCCAGACGGCGCATGCGGCATCACGCTCCACACGCTCATGGCCTCTGTGGGCAGCGGGTTCTCGGTGCGCGTCTCGAGCCACAGCCGCTGCACCAGGTTCTGCGCCACCTGAAGCCGGTAGGTCGCGCTCGCGCGCATGTCGGACATCGGTTGGAAGTCGAGTGCCAGTGCCGCCTTGGCGGCGTTGACGCTGGCCTGCGACCAGGGTTGGCCGACGAGTGCGGCCTCGGCCTGCGCCGCGCGCTTCACGGTGGCGGCCATGCCGCCGTAGGCCAGGCGGACTTCCCGCACGATGCAGCCATCGAGCTGGATCGCGAAGCCCGCGCACAGCGCCGAGATGTCGCAGTCGAAGCGCTTGCTGATCTTGTAGGCGCGCACCGTGCGCTCGAACGCGGCGAGCGGCACGGCGAGGCCTTGCACGAACTCGCCGGGATCGAGCCGGTTCTTCATGTAGTCGACGTAGAAGTCGGTGAGCGGCATGCGGCGCACGCGCTCGCCGCGCCGCAACTCGATCTGGGCATCAAGCGCCATCAGCACCGGCGGTGAGTCGCCGATGGGCGAGCCGTTGGCCACATTGCCACCCATCGTACCGGCATGGCGGATCGGCGGTGAGGCGAAGCGCAGCCACACGTCGGTGAGCGAGGGCGCGTGCCGGGCGAGGGCGGCGAACGCGGCTTCGAGTGACGCACCGGCGCCGATGTAGAGCTCGCCGTTCACTTCCGCGACGCGCTTCAGCTCGGCCACCTCGCCCACGCAGACGATGTCGCCGAGCGGGCGGAACTGCTTGTTGACCCACAAGCCCACGTCGGTCGAGCCGGCGAGCAATTGCGCCTGCGGCATGGCCTCTCGCAACGCGGCCAGCTCGTCGAGCGTGGTCGGAGCGTAGAAGCGGTCGGTGGTCTGCGCAGGGGCGTACTCGAAGCTGCTGCTGCGCTTCATGGACTGCAGCGCGGCGACCACCGGCGCCGTGTCGAGTGCCACGGCCGGCAAGTCGAACATGCGCTGGCCGGCGTCCAGGATAGGCCGGTAACCGGTGCAGCGGCACAGGTTGCCCGACAGTTCGTCGGCGAGTTGCTGGCGCGTTGGGGCTGCGGCGCCCTGGCGGTGCTGCTCATAGGTGGCCCACAGCGACATCACGAACCCCGGCGTGCAGAAGCCGCACTGCGAGCCGTGGCAATCGACCAGGGCTTGTTGAACGGGGTGCAGCGCGCCGTTGCTCATGGACTTCAGGTCTTCGACGGTGAACAGCGCCTTGCCGTCCAGCGTCGGCAAGAACTGGATGCAGGCGTTCACCGTGTTCAGGGTCAGGCCGCGCACGGCGCTCGAATCGCCCGTGTTACCGGCATCGGCAAGTTCGCCGACCACCACGGTGCAGGCGCCGCAGTCGCCTTCGTTGCAGCCTTCCTTGGTACCGCTGCAGCGCGCGTCTTCACGCAGCCAGTCGAGCACGCTGCGGGTCGGGTGAACGCCGCCGACTTCGACCACCCGGCCACGGTGGAAGAAGCGAATGGGGCGGTCGGTGGGTGGCGTGGTCATGGCAGGCGGAGCGCGGGCGGCGTCATGGGAGAAGGCGAGGCGAATGCGGAACTTAGCCGCATCAAAGGATCATGGTATATATTCACCGGCATAGTACCCATGCAGTTGATCGTATGACAGAGCGGCCCAGCTTCGACAACATCGAACTTTCTCTCATCCGGGTATTGAAGACCTTGATCACCGAACGCAGCGTATCGCGGGCCGCCATGCGCCTGCGCAGCACCCAGCCTGCCGTGAGCGCCCAGCTCAAGCGGTTGCGCCTGCTCACCGGTGACCCGCTGCTGGTGCGCACCGGCAACACCATGGCGCCTACCGAGACCGCGCTGCACCTGCTCGAGCCCGCCACCCGCCTGCTGCAAGACGCGGACCGGCTGTTCAGCCCGCGTGCGCACCAACGTGGGTTCGAGCCGCTGGCGAGCCGCACCACCTTCCGCATCGCCGCCAGCGATTACCTCGACCCGCTGTTCCTGCCCGAACTGGTGGCGCACCTCAAGCGCGTGGCGCCGCAGGTGCGCATGGAGTTGCTGCCACTCTCCGGCGGGTTCGACTACCGGCGCAGCCTGGCGGCGGCCGAGGTCGACCTGGTCATCGGCAACTGGCTCAAGCCGCCCGAAGAGCTGCACCTGGGGCGCTTGCTGAGCGACGACATCGTCTGCCTCGTCGCCGAAGACCACCCGCTGGTTCGCGTGGCGCCCACGCGCGGCTGGTCGGTCGAGCGCTATCTGGCCAGCGAGCACGTGGCGCCGATGCCGCTCTACAGCAGCGCGCAAGGCGCGTCACCCGGCGTGATCGACGAGCACCTCGCGTCGCTCGGCTCGGCCCGGCAAGTGATGGTGCGCAGTGCACACTTCAGCCTGATCCCGCTGATGGTGGCGCAGAGCTTGCTGGTGCTCACCACCGGGCGGCTGTTCTGCTCGCGCTATGTCGATGCCCTGCCGGTCCGAATCATCCGCTGCCCCGTGCCCTTTCCGCCGCTCACCTATTACCAACTCTGGCACGAGCTGACGCACGCGTCGGCGTCGGGCCGCTGGCTGCGCGAGCAGGTGCGTGACGTGGCGCGCAATCTGGCCACGCACGGCATGTTGCGGCGCTCGGGGGTGGCTTCATGAAGTTCGCACTGCGCGGCGACCTGCTCGACTTCACCGGCGCGCCGGTATGGGGCGAGGTCGATTCACCCGGTGTGCGTTTCCGGGCCGACCACTGGCTGCTGGTCGACGGCGGCCGCATCACCGGTGTGCAGGCCAATGAGCCCGATGCGACCTGGGCGAAGCACGACCACCGCGGCCGGCTCGTGATGCCGGGCTTCATCGACACCCACGTGCACATGCCGCAGCTCGACGTGATCGCAAGCTTTGGCGCCGAGCTACTCGACTGGCTCAACACGTACACCTTCCCGGCCGAAGCGCGCTTCGGCGACCCGGCCCGCGCCGCCGCCGGCGCCGAGCTGTTCGTCGAGGCGCTGTTGGCCCACGGCACGACCGCTGCGGTGGCGTTCCCGACGACGCACAAGATCTCGGCCGAGGCGCTGTTCATGGCGGCTCAACAGCGCGGCATGCGCATGGTCACCGGCAAGGTGTTGCAAGACCGGCACACGCCCGACGCACTGCGCGACGACGTGGTGCAAGCCGAGCGCGACTGCATCGACCTGATCGACCGCTGGCATGGGGTCGACCGCCTTGCTTACGCCGTGACCGTGCGCTTCGCCCCCACCAGCACGCCCGAGCAACTGGCGATGGCGGGTGCGCTCTGTGCTGCGGACGAGTCGCTCTACATGCAGACCCACGTGGCCGAGAACCGCGCCGAGGTGCAGTGGGTGCGCGAACTGTTCCCCGAAGCGCGCAGCTACCTCGACGTGTATGCGCGTGCCGGCCTGCTGCACCGGCGCAGCGTGCTCGCGCACTGCGTGTTCCTCGACGATACCGACCGCGCGGCCATTCGCGATGCCGGCGCGCAGATGGCGCACAGCCCGACGAGCAACCTGTTCCTCGGCAGCGGGCTGTTCGACTGGCGCGCCGCTGACACCGCTCGTACCGCCGTGAGCCTGGCGACCGACGTGGGCGGCGGCACCAGCCTGTCGATGATCCGCACCATGGCCGAGGCCTACAAGGTTCAGGCGATGGCCGGTCAGCGCCTCACCGCGTGGTGCGCACTGCATGCCGCCACGCGCGGCGCCGCGCAGGCGCTCGGCCTCGACGGCGAGATCGGCTCGTTCGAACCCGGCCGCATGGCCGACGTGTGCGTGTGGGACTGGGCCGCCGGCCCGGTGGCCGCGTCGCGCATGGCACTGGCGCGCAGCCTGCATGAACGCGTGTTCGCGTGGATGACATTGGCCGATGATCGCAACCTCGCCGAGACCTTCGTCGCCGGGGTGAGCCGCTACCGGCGCGCGAACGAACGGCCTTGACCGGGAGACCACCCACCATGCTGCGCCTAGAACTCGTCAACATCAGCAAGCAGTACCCCGCCGTGAAGGCGAACGACAGCGTCAACCTGCGCGTGCTGCCGGGTGAGATTCACGCCGTGCTCGGCGAGAACGGCGCCGGCAAGTCGACGATGATGAAGATGATCTACGGCGCGGTGCGGCCCGACGAGGGCGAGATCCGCTGGAACGGCCAGGCCGTGAACATCCGCAACCCGCAGGAGGCGCGCGCGCTGGGCATCAGCATGGTGTTCCAGCACTTCAGCCTGTTCGACACGCTCAGCGCGGCCGAGAACGTGTGGCTTGGGCTCGACAAGTCGCTGAGCCTGGCCGAGGTGACGCAGCGCATGATGAAGGTCGAGAAGGAATACGGCCTCGATGTCGAGCCGCTGCGGCCGGTGCACAGCCTTTCGGTCGGCGAACGCCAGCGCGTCGAGATCGTGCGCGCGCTGATGACGAACCCCAAGTGCCTGATTCTCGACGAACCGACCTCGGTGCTCACGCCGCAGGCGGTCGACAAGCTCTTCGTCACGCTGCGCAAGCTCGCAGCCCAGGGCACGAGCATCCTCTACATCAGCCACAAGCTCGACGAGATCCGCGCGCTGTGCACCAACTGCACGGTGCTGCGCGGCGGCAAGGTCACCGGCATGGTCGACCCACGCATCGAAACGAACGCGGGCTTGAGCCGCCTGATGATCGGTGCCGAGCCGCCGCAGTTGCAGCACCGCCCGGCCCAGTTGGGCGCCGTGGTCCTCGACGTGCGGGGCTTGAACCTGCCCAAGGAAGACCACTTCGGCATGAACCTCGAAGGCGTTCGCCTCGACGTCAAGGCCGGTGAGATCGTCGGCATCGCCGGCGTCTCTGGCAATGGCCAGCAGGAGCTGATGGCGGCACTGTCGGGCGAAGACACGCGTGCGCCGACGGGCTCGACCTTCCTGTTCGGGCGCGACATCTCGCAGGCGCCGCCGCGCGAGCGGCGCAAGGCCGGGCTGCACTTCGTGCCCGAAGAGCGGCTGGGCCGGGGCGCGGTGCCCACGCTGTCGCTCGCGGCGAACACGCTGCTCACGCGCACCGAGACTGTCCGTGGCAGCGGCTGGATCGACACCGGCGCGGTCGCCGCACTCGCGCAGTCGCTGATCGCGCGCTTCTTCGTCAAGGCCGGCGGGCCGGACGCCGCAGCGAAGAGCCTGTCGGGCGGCAACCTGCAGAAGTTCATCGTCGGCCGCGAGATCGACGCGAACCCCAAGCTCCTGATCGTCTCGCAGCCGACCTGGGGCGTCGACGTGGGCGCAGCGGCGCAGATTCGCGGCGAGTTGCTGGCCCTGCGCGACAAGGGCTGCGCGCTGCTGGTGGTGAGCGAGGAGCTCGACGAGCTGTTCGAGATTTGCGACCGCATGGTGGTGATCGCGAAAGGCAAGGTTTCGCCGAGCGTGGCGACCTCGAAGGCGACCATCGAGATGATCGGCGAGTGGATGTCCGGGTTGTGGCCGCAGAGTGGAACGAGCAACAACGCGGAGGCGGCCCATGCTGCGGCTTGAGACGCGCCCGCAACCTTCGAAGGCGATGTCCTTCGCGTCACCGCTGATCGCGCTCGCGATCACGGTGGTGGTCGGTGTTGTCCTGTTCCTGATCCTCGGCAAGGACCCGCTCGCCGGCCTGCGCATGTTCTTCGTCGAGCCGGTGAAGAACCTGTACGGCCTGGCCGAGTTGTCGGTGAAGGCGACGCCGCTGATCCTGATCGCGCTCGGCCTCGCCGTCTGCTACCGCTCGAACGTCTGGAACATCGGCGCCGAAGGCCAGTACATTTTCGGCGCGCTCGGCGGCGGCTGGATCGCGATGCAGGCCGGGCCGGGCACCGAGTGGATGGGGCAGGGCTACGTCGTGCTGATCCTGCTCGGCGGCGTGCTTGCCGGCATGTTCTGGGCAGCAGTCGTCGCGCTGCTGCGGGACCGCTTCAACGCGAACGAGATCCTGGTCAGCCTGATGCTGGTCTACGTCGCCACGCTGCTGCTCAGCTGGCTGGTCAGCGGCCCGTGGCAAGACCCGAACGGGCACGGCTTCCCGCAGACCATCACCTTTCTCGCGCAGACGAAGCTGCCGCGCCTGGTGCAGGGGTTGCGCGCGCACATCGGGCTGGTGGTCGCGCTCGTCGCGGTCGCGTGCTTCTGGGTCTTCATGTTCCGCACCTACCGCGGCTTCGCGCTGCAGGTCGGTGGCCTGGCCCCGGCGGCGGCACGCTACGCGGGTTTCTCGGCACGCAGCGCGTTGTGGGTCAGCCTGCTGCTCTCGGGTGCGATGGCGGGCCTGGCTGGTGCGCTTGAAACGGCAGGCCCGCTCGGCCAGCTCACGACCTTCGTGCCGGTGGGCTACGGGTTCGCGGCCATCATCGTCGCCTACGTCGGCCGGCTGCACCCGGTGGGCATCATCTTCTCGGGTTTTCTGATGAGCATGTTCTACATCGGCGGCGAGCTCGCGCAATCGCGGCTGGGCTTGCCGAAGGCGCTGACCGGCGTGTTCCAGGGCCTGCTGCTGTTCGCGCTGCTGGCCTGCGACACGCTGATCTTCTACCGCGTGCGCTGGCGCTCCGCGCCGGCCGCACCGCCGACGTCGAACATTTCTTCCACGGCCGCCGCTGTGGCGAAGGGAGCTTAGAAATGAAGCCCCCACGCTCACTTCGTTCACTGCCCCCCAAGGGGGCGCGTCAGTGGCTTCGGGCGGCCGTGCGCCACTGACATGGACGGCCTCGAACTCCTCATCGCCGCGTCCCTGAACGCCGGCACCGCGCTGGCCATTGCCGGCATCGGCTTGCTGATCAACGAGCGGGCCGGCATCCTGAACCTCGGTGCCGAGGGCCTGATGCTGGTCGCGGCGATCGCCGGCTTTGCGGTCGCGGTGCACTCCAACCCGTGGCTGGCCTTCGCTGCCGGCATGGCGGCAGGCGCGTTGCTCGCCGCCTGCTTCGGCTTGCTGGTGATCTGGCTCAACACGAACCAGGTGGCCACCGGTCTGGCGCTCAGCATCTTCGGCAGCGGGCTCTCTGCCTTCGTCGGTATTCCGTACGTGTCCGAGAAGCTCGGCGAGCAAGCGCAATTCAAGATCCCGTTCCTCGGCGACATCCCGTTCATCGGCCCGGCGCTCTTCCGCCAGCACCCGATGGTCTACATCGCGATGGCGCTGGTCGCGGCGCTGGCGTGGTTCCTGTACCGCACGCGTGCCGGGCTGGTGCTGCGCGCGATCGGCGAATCGCCCGAGTCCGCCCATGCGCTGGGCTACCCGGTGCGCCGCATCCGGATGATGGCGGTGCTCGCCGGTGGTGCGATGTGCGGCCTGGCGGGCGCCTACATCTCGGTCATCTACACGCCGCTGTGGATCGAGGGCATGGTCGCCGGCAAGGGCTGGATCGCGCTGGCGCTCACCACCTTCGCCACATGGCGGCCGGCACGCGTGCTGCTCGGCGCGTACCTGTTCGGCGGCGTCACGATGCTGCAGTTCTACTTCCAGGCCCGCGGCGTGCATGTGCCGAGCGAGTTCCTCGCGATGCTGCCGTACCTGGCGACCGTCGTGGTGCTGGTGCTAATCTCGCGCAACGCCAGCTGGATTCGCGCCAACATGCCCGCGTCGCTCGGCAAGCCTTTCTTCCCCGGTTCGTAGTTCCTTCGCAGTTCGTTTGTTGTTCTTTCGTCGTGTCCCCCGCTGTTCCCCACCCACCCCATCAGGAGAGAGAGCCCATGACCCTCACACCCAAGCGTTCGCTGCTCACGCAAGCCGGCTGGACCGTGCTTGCTGCTGCCGCGCTGCTCGCCGGCTGCGGCAAGAAAGAGGAGCCCGCGCCGGCTGCTGCCGCGCCTGCTTCTGCACCCGTTGCCGCCGCGCCGGCGTCGGCCGCACCGCTGAAGGTTGCGTTCGCGTACCTCGGCCCGGCCGGCGACCACGGCTGGACGTATGCGCACGACCAGGCGGTCAAGGCGGTGCAGAAGGAATACGGCGACAAGATCGCCGTGAGCACGGTCGAGAACGTGCCCGAATCGGCCGACGCCGAGCGCGTGTTCCGTGACATGGCCACGCAAGGCAACACGCTGATCTTCGCTACCAGCTTCGGCTACATGGAGCCGATGCTGAAGGTCGCCGCCGATTTCCCCGCCGCGAAGTTCGAGCATGCGACAGGTTTCAAGCAGACCGACAACCTGCGCAGCTACGACAGCCGCAGCTACCAGACGGCCTACCTCGCCGGCATCATCGCCGGCAAGATGAGCAAGACCAACACGATCGGCGTGGTCGGCTCGATCCCGGTGCCTGAAGTCATCCGCAACATCGACGCCTACACGCTGGGCGCGCTGAGCGTGAACCCGAAGATCAAGACCAAGGTCGTCTGGGTCAACAGCTGGTTCGATCCGCCGAAGGAAACCGAAGCCGCGCAATCGCTGATCAACGGCGGCGCCGACGTGCTGCTGCAGAACACCGATTCGACGGCCGTGCTGCAGACCGCCGAGAAGAACAAGAAGTTCGCGTTCGGCTGGGACAGCGACATGTCCAAGTTCGCACCGACCGCACACCTGGCCTCGGCGATCATCAACTGGCAGCCGTACTACTCGAAGGCCGTCAAGGAAGCGCTCGACGGCAGCTGGAAGGGCAATTCCGCCACCTGGTGGGGCATCAAGGAAGGCGCGAACGACATCATCGCGATCAGCGACCAGGTGCCGGCGGACGTGAAGGAACTGGTCGCCAAGACCAAGGCCAGCATCTCCGACGGTTCGTTCAAGGTCTTCACGGGCCCGCTGGTCGACAGCACCGGCAAGGAAGTGCTGAAGGCCGGCGAAAGCGCCGACGACAAGATGCTCGGCGGCCTGAACTTCTACGTCAAGGGCGTCGAAGGAAAGGTGCCGGGCGGCGACAAGAAGTAAACCCGCCCGCAAGCCACGCAAAGCCGCCTTCGGGCGGCTTTGTCAGTACCTTCGTTCGACCGGAGATCGCCGATGACCCTGCTCAACACAAACGCCAGCCCAGGCGCCAACGTCAACGTCCCGGCCGACCGCTTGCCCGCGCTGCTGTGTGCCATGCCCAAGGCCGAGCTGCACATCCACATCGAAGGCTCGCTCGAGCCCGAACTGATCTTCGCGCTGGCGGCGCGCAATGGCGTCGCCTTGCCTTACGCCAGCGTCGAGGCCCTGCGCGCGGCTTACGCGTTCACCGACCTGCAAAGCTTTCTCGACATCTACTACGCCGGCGCCAGCGTGCTGTTGCGCGAAGAAGACTTCTTCGACATGGGCATGGCCTACTTCAGGCGCGCTGCGGCCGACAACGTGGTCCATGCCGAACTCTTCTTCGACCCGCAGACCCACACCGACCGGGGCGTGCCGATCAAGACCGTGCTCGACGGCCTCACGCGCGCTTGCGCCACCGCGCAGCGCGAGCTGGGCGTGAGCGGCCTGTTGATCCTGTGCTTCCTGCGCCACCTGAGCGAAGAGGCGGCGTTCGCGACGCTCGAAGACGCCTTGCCCTATCGGGATCAGTTCATCGGCGTGGGGCTCGACAGCAGCGAGCGCGGCCATCCGCCGGAGAAGTTTGCGCGGGTCTACGCGCGCTGCCGTGAGTTGGGCCTGCGCCTGGTCGCGCATGCCGGCGAGGAAGGGCCGCCGGCCTACATCTGGAGTGCGCTCGACGTGCTGCATGTAGAGCGCATCGACCACGGCGTGCGCAGCGTCGAAGACCCGGCGCTGATGGCCCGGCTCGCCGCCAGCCGCATGCCGCTGACCGTGTGCCCGTTGTCGAACGTGAAGCTGTGCGTCTACGGCACGATGGCCGAGCACCAGTTGCCCGCCCTGCTGGCGGCGGGCCTGTGTGCCACCGTCAACTCCGACGACCCGGCCTACTTCGGCGGCTACATGAACCAGAACTTCACCGAGACCTTTGCGGCCCTGCCGCAGCTCGGCGCGCGCGAGGCTTATCAACTGGCAGCGAACAGCTTCGAGGCGAGCTTCGTGGCGCCCGAGCAGAAGCGGCGGTGGGTGCAGGCGCTCGATGCGGTGTTCGCGGCGGCGTGAGGTGCGGGCGCCGTTCTTGCCTCGAAACCTGGCTGCCAAGGCTCAGCGCATGAGCGCCGCGCCGGCTCGCTGTGTTCCGCTCATGTCCCCCGGGCCGGAATACCGACCCTCCTCCTTGACTTCGCTCCCCACAACCACCCGGCACGGCACTCCGGATACCGTGGAGGCACTTGGACGATCAACGCCGTCGGGCGCCACCACGGTGCTTGCTGGCGAGGGCGTTGGGTGACTGGCGCAGTGAAGTCGAGGGGGAGGGTCGGTATTCCGGCCCGGAGGACATGAACGGAGCCGGTCACCCGATGGCCTCGCCAGCACCACACACCCCGTCGAATTGGCCCGTTTGAATGCGACCTCCTTTCAGCCCGGCGCGGGCGCGAACACGCTGAAGTCGACCGGCTGCTGCGGGGCGCGGAAAGCCAGGCGGCGCAGGCCGTTGCGCTGCATCGGCTGCCATCGGCCTTCGGGCTGCGCCAGCCGGTCGGCAATGGCCAACAGCACGACCGGGTTCACGGCCATGCCGGTGTGGCTGCCTACGATCTCGATGTTCTCGGCCAGGCGGCCCGGCTGCTCGATGCTGCACTGCCACGCCACCACGCCGTCGGTGCGGCTGTAGATCGAAGTGGTCGGCACGGGCGGCGCAGCCCGCACGCTGTCACGCAGCGGGCCGGTGCGGTGCGCCTTGCCGTTGACCCATTCGTAAAGCCGCCACGCATTGGTGGCTTGCGCCGGGCCGGTGAACGGCGTGCCCAGCGTGATGACGCAGCGCACCGCGTCGGCCGCGCGCTTGGCCACTTCGCGCGCATAGATGCCGCCCAGGCTCTGACCGATCAGGCTGACCTTGCGGCCGTGTTCGCGTTGCAGCGCGCGCACCTGCGCCGCGCCTTCGGCCAGCCATTCGGGCCGCATGCCGGTGTTGCGCCCCGCGCCCCAGCCGACCGCGTGGTAGCCCAGCAGGCCGAGCACGCGGCGGAGCAGCTCGGTGCTGCGGTCGCTAGCGCCGAAGCCGGGGTAGACGAGCACCGGGTGCCCGTCACCACGCGGTGCGATCGCGAGCAGCGGTGCGAGGGCCGCAATGCCCGCGCCGAACTCAAACGGCGCGCGCGCTTCGAGCGCGATCTTCCACCACGCCGGGGCGCGCACGGTGGGCTTCGGGGTGGGGCGGTCGGTCATGGTGCGGGTGTGAAGGACAAGGTGAGCCGGATCATGCCGGAGTTGCCTTGGCCGCACGGCCGCTCGCCTTGCGCACCGCCGGCGCCAGGGTCTTCGGTGCGCTCGCCGCCTGGACAAGGGCGTTGACGTGCCCTCGTGCGCTGCAGCGCATGCGGTGAAGCGCGCACGCGCGCCGACGGTCGGTTCCGCCTCACGGGGTCTTTCGCAGTCGCGGCAGAATCCGCGGATGCTTGAACTCCTCACCGACCCGCAGGCCTGGATCGCTCTGGCCACGCTCACCGCGCTCGAACTCGTGCTGGGCATCGACAACATCGTGTTCATCTCGATCCTCGTCGACAAGCTCCCGAAAGCCCGACAGGAGAGCGCACGCCGCCTCGGCCTGTTCATGGCCATGTTCATGCGCATCGGCTTGCTGCTCGTGCTGGCGTGGATCGTCGGGCTGGTGGCGCCGATGTTCACCGTGTTCGGCCAGGAGATCTCGGGCCGCGACCTCATTTTGATCGGCGGCGGCCTGTTCCTCATCTACAAGAGCACCGGCGAGATCCACCAATCGCTCGAAGGCGAAGAAGGGCATGCGTCGAGCGCGGTGAAGGCCACGTTCACGGCCGTGATCCTGCAGATCATGGTGGTCGACATGGTGTTCTCGCTCGACTCCATCATCACCGCCGTGGGCATGGTCGACCGCATCGAGGTGATGATCGCGGCGGTGATCCTCTCGGTCGGCATGATGATGCTGTTCGCCGGCGCCATCGGGCGTTTCGTGTCCGACCACCCGACCATCAAGATGCTGGCGCTCGCCTTCCTGGTGGTGGTGGGCGTGGTGCTGATCGCCGAGGGCTTCGACCAGCACGTGCCCAAGGGCTATGTGTACTTCGCGATGGCGTTCTCGGTGGGGGTCGAGATGCTCAACATCCGGTTGCGCAAGCGCTCCAGGCACCCCGCCGAGCTGCACGCCGCGTATGTCGCCGAGGACAGCCGGCCGCACTGAACGCCTGCGTTGCCGAGGGGCATCGCATGCCCGCCTGCGACAATCTGCTGGCTGCCGCCCGCGTGCCCCCGCGGGCGGTTTGCATTTCAAACCCGGGGTCATGTAGAGGAACACCATGTTCAAAAACCTCGCCCGCGCTTCCGCGCGATCTTCGCGCCCTGCGCGTTCCATGCGCTCCATTCACGCGCTCGTATTGAGCCTGCTGGCTGCACTCTCCGTGGCGGCTGCTTCACCTGCCGCGCACGCCCAGGTCAAGCCGCCACTCAAGGTGGCCTTCGTCTACGTCAGCCCCATCGGCGACGCGGGCTGGACCTACCAGCACGAGCAGGGCCGCATCGCGATGCAGAAGGCGCTCGGCGACCAAGTGGCCACCACCGTGGTCGAAGGTGTCGCCGAAGGCCCCGATTCGGAACGCGTGATGCGCGACCTGGCCGCGCAAGGCCACCGGCTCATCTTCGCCACCAGCTTCGGCTACCTGGAACCCGCGCTGCGCGTGGCGGCCGACTTTCCCGACGTGCGCATCGAACACGCAGGCGGCTACAAGACCGCGGCCAACCTGAACACCTACAACGCGCGCTACTACGAGGCCCGCTATCTCGCGGGCTGGCTTGCTGGCAAGAGCAGCCCGCGCGGCGTGGCCGGCTACGTGGCGGGCTTTCCGATCCCCGAGGTGGTTCAGGGCATCAATGCCTTCACGCTCGGCATGCTCGCAGCCAACCCGAAGGCCGAGGTGCGCGTGCTCTGGCTCAACACCTGGTTCGACCCCGCGCGCGAACGCGAAGCCGCGCTCACGTTGATCAACCAGGGCGCGGACGTGCTGACCAACCACAGCGGCTCGCCGGCCGTGCCGCAAACGGCGCAGGCGCACTTCCGTGACAAGGGCGTGCAGGCCGTGGCCTACCAGAGCGACATGCGCAAGTACGCGCCCGATGCCCAGCTTGCCGCCGTCACGCTGCATTGGGGCGGCTACTACACCCGAGTGGCGCGCTCGGTGCTGGCGGGCACGTGGCGGCCGCAGCCGCTGTGGGGTGGCATGCAGGACGGCCTGGTTGAACTCGGCGCACTCGGTGCCCGCGTGCCGGCCGACGTGCGTGCGGGCGTTGAGGCGAGACGCCGCGCCATCGCGAGCGGCAGCCTGAAGCCGTTCGCCGCACCGATCACCGACAACGAAGGCCACGTGCGGCTCGCGCAAGGCGCATTGAGCGACGACGCGATCAGCGCGATGAACTGGTTCGTGAAGGGCGTGACGGGCTCGGTGCCCAAGCCTTGAACGATACCGATCGCCCATGGAAAACCCCGCCGAAGCGGGGTACTCATGCAAACCCCGCCGAAGCTGGGGTATTCATGCAAACCCCGCCGAAGCTGGGGTTGGCCGAAGCAAAAGCGCCAGGCCAAATCAGGCTGCCGAGCGGCGCCGTGCAACGAAGCCGACTGCCGCCAGGCCGGCCAGCATCAGCGCATAGGTTTCGGGTTCGGGAATCGCCTGCACCGACGTGCCGACCGTGAAGCCGTACCAGTTCTCGGCGACCGGGTTCGTCCAGCTGATCGAGGTCACGCTGCCGGTGAACTGGATGGTGCCGTTGCCTTCGCTGCCGAACACCGTGTTGCCGGCCGATGTGATCGACGCGCCGCCGTACTCGGCGCTCGGACCGCCGCTCTCGATGGTGAAGGCGGTATTGAACGCGAACTGGGCGTTGATGCCGCCTTGGCCCAAGCTCCAGATGGCCATCACCGGGTTCAGCACGGCCTGCGAAAAGGTCAGGGTGTTGACCCCCGAATTGCTGCCGCCATAGACCTGGATGATGCCGTTCGCCGACGGCGGGGCGTTGCCGATGGTGCCGCCGCTGAACGTTCCACTCGGGTTGTAGCTCGGGTAGTTGGCAAAGAAGTTCTGAAGTTCACCGCTGTAGCTGGCGGTGATGCCCGAAGCGCCGAATGCGGCCGAGGCGGCTCCGGTTGTGGTGCCGGTGCCGATGCCGCTCCAGCTGGCCCAATCGATGGGGCCGGCAACGGCGGGCAAGGCGGCACCAAGCGTGCCCAGGGTCACGACGGCGCTGGCAGCGGTGCGTCTGAAGAGGCTGATGGTCAACATGGTTGTCCTTCACAGAACTGGCAAAACCCGATTGTCATCACCGGTGCCGCCCGCCGCATCCCGCAATCGTGGGGTCGTGGGGTCGTGGGGTCGTGGCGTCGCACGGTCGCGCCCGGATC
>Ga0209724_1000438_pt1 | contig 40339 bp, 33 predicted proteins | sample grotaG_FD_184143 | JGI IMG/M metagenome (GOLD analysis project Ga0209724, IMG submission 184143) | Glacier valley bacterial and archeal communities from Borup Fiord, Nunavut, Canada, to study Microbial Dark Matter (Phase II) -... | ecosystem: Environmental > Aquatic > Freshwater > Ice > Glacier ... | reverse complement strand
CGCGCTGTCGGCGCTGTCGGCCGTGATGCTCGCGGCCAGCGTGACCGAGCATCGCCTGTCCGGCAACGCCGAGACCGGGCTGCGCAGCCTGCTGGTCGCGGCCTTCCAGGCGAAGCTGGCCGATCCCGCGACGGTGACCGCGCTCGACATCGATCCCGACGGCGGCGCGCCGGGCACGCTCGGCCTCGGACACTTCGAAGCGCTGGCGATGACGTTGAAGGACGTGCTCGACAAGGCGCGCGTCGTGACCCGCAAGGACATCGTGCGCGTCGACGACGCGATCGAGACCGCGCTGAAGGTCGACGAGGGCGACGAAGGTGAATATCCGGGCGTCGACCTCGCGGAGATCGAAGCGCGCGCGTCGACGCTGATCGCGGACTTCGCGGCCGCATCGGACGCGCTGCTCGCCACGGTCGGCGCCGATGCCCTGCTGGCCGCGCTCGCCGCGATCACCGACTTCGTGCCGCCCGCGTCGTGGCCGACCCAGGTCCGCGCGATCGATGCGCCCGACGCCGATCCCGCGACGCGCGACCAGCGGGCCGCCGACGCGCTGGCCGCGTTGCAACCGATCGTCGCCGCGAAGCGCGCGGCGGTGCAGGACGATGCACCGGCCACCGCCACGCACGGCCAGCGCGTGCTGTTCGCGATCGAGCGCATCAGGACGCTGCTCGGCAAGGACTTCCCGGTGCTGCCGGTCGTGCGCCTCGGCCCGTACGCGAGCGAGTTCAACGCGTCGCTCGCGCAGCAGCCGCAGCTCACCGTCGACGATCCGTGGCGCGTGCACGGCTGGCTGGCGCAGGTGGCACGCGTGCGCGAGGGCGCCGACCGCTTCGCGACGGCGCTGTCGGCGCACGAGGCGCTGTGCGACACGGCGCGCGCCGACGACTTCCGGCTGGTGCAGTTCCCGCATCGCCAGGACCAGGCATGGGCCGCGCTGCCCGACGCGTGGATCGAGGACGCGGGCACGCCGTTCGATCCGAAGACGGTGCCCGAGGAGCTGCAGGCCTTCCTCGCCGACCGGCCCGGCGTCGTCTACAAGGACATCCATCGCGTCGCGCCCGACCTCGCGATCGCGCTGCACGTGCCGGGCGGCCGCGACTCGATCGTCGACGACCAGCCGATCGCCGGCCTGGTGTGCGACGAGTGGCCCGAGTTCGTGCCCGACCCGTTCCAGACCGCGGGCATCGGCTTCCACTACGACGCGCCCGGCGCCCGGCCCCCGCAGAGCATCCTGCTCGCGTTGCCGCCGCGCCTCGCGCAGGACGCGTGGAGCTTCGACGACGTCGTCGACGTGCTGCACGAGGCCTTCGACCTCGCGCAACTGCGCGCGGTGCGCCCGTGCGACCTGGGCAGCAACCTCGGCACACTGCTGCCGGCCAACTACCTGCCGCAGACCTTCACCGATCATCTGGCGAGCGTGCAGTTCGGCCGTATGGTCGACCACGCGCGCAGCCGGCTGGCGACGTCGCTCGGCGTCGATCAGGTCGCGCTGACGCTCGGCAAGATCTGACGGAGACGAACGATGCGCATCGCTTTCAGCAAGTCCGTGGCTGCGCAGCGCTTCGCCGGCGTCAAGCTGGCGTCGATCACCGGCGCGACGCGACTCGAGACCCAGCCCACCGCGGTCGGCATGCGCGAAGGCCTGAAGGCGCCGCTCGCCGATCCGCTGTGGATGCTGGCGCGGCAGTGGCAGTTCAACGAGTTCCAGGGCGAGGACGCCGGCACGCCGCTGCGCATCGGCTTCTCGATCGACGGCACCGCGGTCGACGCGTTCCGCTCGGGCGCGGACCCCCAGGCGCCGTGGCAGTCGCTGACCGCCACGAGCGCGCCGATCGAGACGCAGGTCGAAGCCGAGCCGGTGTGGTCCGTGCACCCTCGACTGCGCGGCGAGGCCGGGCTGCACGCGTTGCGGATGGCGAGCGGGGCCGTGAAGGGCGCGCTGCTCGCAGCCTATCCGCTGACCCTCGCGCTGCCCACCGATCCCGACGGCGACCAGTCGGGCCTGCTGTGGTCCACGGTGTTCGACCAGCGCACGATCGACGCCGCGACGCTGGCCGCCGACCTCGCCCCGCTGGTCGACGTCACGGGCACGCTCGCCGCGCTGCCGGCCGCGCTCGTGCTCGACGCGGGCGAGGTCGAGCCCGCCCGCGCGATGCTGCAGCGCTGGTTCGCGTGGCAGGCCGCGCTGGTGCACGAAGGCGACCCGGCGCAGGCGTCCTGGCAGCGCAATCGCATGGAGTACGCGTTCGCGCTCAAGGCCGGCGACGTCGCGCTGCGCGCCGACGAATACACCGACGGCCACGTCGACTGGGACGACTTCCGGGCCGGCCCGGCCGCGCGGCCCACGGAGGCCATCGGCGCGACCTTCGCGGTCGCGACGCGTCATCCGTCGCCGGTGCGCTATCCCGGCATGCCAGCCGAGCGCTACTGGGAGTTCGAGGACGGCGCCGTCAACTTCGCGGGCGCGGAAGCCGGCGTCACCGACCTGCTGCGCATGAGCGTGACCGAGTTCGCGCTGACCTTCGGCAACGACTGGTTCGTGGTGCCGGTGCGCCTGCCGGTCGGCTGGCTCTATCGCCTCGGCACCTTCGACGTCACCGACAGCTTCGGCGTCGTCACGGCGGTCAACGCGATCGGCAACCCGGAAGGCGCGCGCTGGACGATGTTCGAGATGACCGCCGACGTGACGTTGCAGAACCGGCTGCAGCACACGATGTTCCTGCCCGACAGCCTCGACGGCGTGCAGGAGGGCGCGGTGCTCGAGCAGACCCAGCTCGCGCGCGACGAGATGGCCAACGTCGCGTGGGCCATCGAGCAGACCGTGCAGGGCGTGTCGGGCGAGCCGCTCGACCGCACGCTCGAGGCGAAGCGCCTCGCATTCCAGCAGCAGGTGCACTTCAAGGACGAGCCCGACAGCCCGCAACTGGTCTACCGGCTCGCGACGCCGGTGCCGGCGAACTGGATCCCGCTGATGCCCACGCGCGCACCGGTGCTGAACTTCGGCGACCCGGTGCACATCCAGCTCGCGCGCGCCGGCATGAAGCGCTTCTATCCGGACGGCGACCCGGCCGTCGTGGGCGTGGTCGACGACGACTACACGCGCTTCCTCGACCTGCTCGACGCGCAGCCCGACTTCATCACGAAGCTCGACATCGGCGACGGGCTGCGGGCCTACGTCTTCTTCCCGCGCGGCCACCTGCTGCGCGAGCATCCGGACCGGCCGATGGACCCGGGCGACACGCTGATCCTCGAGGAAGAGGAAGTGCCGCGCATCGGCGCCACGCTCAAGCGCAAGTTCCAGTACGCGCGCGGCAGCGACGGCCGCACCTGGCTGTGGATCGGCCGCAGCAAGACCGCCGGCCGCGGCGAGGCCCGCAGCGGCTTGCGCTACGACGTCGCGGTGAAGAAGACGCTGCCCCGCTGACGCGAGAGCCGCCGGGGACACGTGACGTTTGTCATGTGCTCCGGGTGACACATCGGACTGGGACCGCGGGGTCACGATGACTAGATTGCGAGCATCTCCACTCGCCCCGATCCAGTCCATGACCCGCCACCGCCCGCTCCTGCGCTCGCTCCTCGCCAGACTGACCCGCTTCGCCTGCCTCGTCGTCGCCGGCCTCGGCCTGGGGGTCGTTCTCCAGGCCGCCGTCGCGACGCTGGCCCACGCGGCCGATGGGGCGCCGGCTCCTTCCAACTCGTTCGTGGTCCGCGACGTGCGCGTGTTCGACGGCGAACGCACCGTCGCTGCGACCGACGTCGTGGTGCGCGACGGTCGCATCGCGGCGATCGGCCGCGGCGCGGAGGCGGAGGGACTGCCGGTCGTCGACGGTCGCGACCGCACGCTGCTGCCCGGGCTGATCGACGCGCACGTGCACACCTGGGGCGACGCGCGCCAGGACGCGCTGCGCTTCGGCGTGACGACCGAGCTCGACATGTTCAGCGACTGGCACCAGCTCGCCGACGCGAAGCGCCAGCGCGCGTCGCTCGCGCGCACCACCCAGGCCGACCTGTGGTCCGCCGGCACGCTGGCGACGGTGCCGAAGGGTCACGGCACCGAGTACGGGCTCGCGATCCCGACGCTGACGACACCAGGGGAAGCCGCGGCCTTCGTCGATGCCCGCGTCGCCGAGGGCTCCGACTACCTGAAGATCATCCTCGAGGACGGGTCGGCGTTCGGTCATCCGATCCCGTCGATCGACGTCCCGACGCTGGACGCGCTGGTCGTCGCGGCGCACGCGAGGAAACTGCTCGCGGTCGCGCACGTCGCGACCCAGGCCGATGCGCGGCACGCGGTCGACGCGCACGTCGACGGGCTCGCGCACGTCTTCCTCGACCAGCCGGCCGATGCCGCGGCGGTCGCGGCGATCCGCAACCAGGGCACGTTCGTGGTCGCGACGCTGTCGGTGGCCGCGACCGCGTCCGGGGCCGGCGAAGGCGCGAAACTCGCGGTCGACCCGCGCCTTCGTCCGTCGCTGTCTGCCGAACAGATCCGCGTGCTCGGCGCAACGTTCCCGGCGACCTTCACGCGCCCGGCACTGCTCGCGAATGCGACCGAGAGCGTCCGGCGCCTGCACGCGGCCGGCGTCCCGATCCTCGCCGGCACCGATGCCGGCAATCCCGGCACGACGCACGGCGCGACGCTGCACCAGGAGCTCGCGCTGCTGGTCGCGGCCGGCCTCACGCCCAGCGAGGCGCTGGGTGCCGCGACCGCGCTGCCGTCGCGCTTCTTCTCGCTCGGCGACCGCGGTCGCATCGCGACCGGAATGCGCGCCGACCTGCTGCTAGTCGACGGCGACCCGACGCGGGACATCACGGCGACGCGCGCGATCCGGACGATCTGGAAGAACGGCGACGCCGTCGATCGCGCCGCGCCGGTCGCGCCGCCGGCGGCCGCCGCGAAGGCGATCCCCGTCGACCCGCTGATCGCGGACTTCGAGGACGGCACGATCGCGACCCGCTACGGCCAGAACTGGATCGTCACGACGGACCAGCTGATCGGCGGCAAGTCGAGTGCGACGCAGACCTGGATCGCCGGCGGCGCCGACGGGTCGAAGGGCGCGCTGCGCGTGACCGGGACCGTCGCGCCCGGCGCGATCTTCGCGTGGGCCGGCACGCTGTTCATGCCGGGCGCCGCGCCGTTCGAGCCGACCGACTTCACGGGCCGCACGACGCTGGTCTTCAAGGTGCGCGGCGAGGCGAACGGCGACGCGCGCGACAACACGGCGATGCTCTTCAGCGGTCCCCCGAGCAACGGCCAGCCCGCGACCGCGCGATTCAGGGTCACGCCGCAGTGGACCGAAGTGCGCATCCCGCTCACGAAGTTCCTCGGTGCCGACCTGACGACGGTCAAGGGGCTGGCCTTCACCGCGGGTGCGCCGGTCGGCGACTTCTCGTTCGAGATCGACGACGTGTCGGTACGATGAGGGTCCGATGAAGCCTGTCCCGTCCGACCGACCATGAAGTGGCCCCAGCCGTCGACGCTGCTGCGCGTCCATCCGAAGGCCGCCGTCGCGCCCCTCGGCCGCGGCCGCTGGTACCCGCTGCTCCACCTGGTGTGGCTGTTCTGGATGGTGGCCGCGCCGTGGTACGTCGAAGGGGGATCGCGCGTCCGCATCGGCGCGCTGACCTTCTTCAGCATCGCGATCTTCCTGCCGCTGTACTTCCGCGCCTGGTACGGCGACAGCCGGCGCATCGTGTGGAACACCACGGCCATCGCCCTGCTCGGGCTGGCGATGATCCCGGTCAACACGTCGTGGTCGTACGTGATCTACGCGTCGGTCCTCATCCCGTACTGCACGACGCCCAGGCGGTCGATGGCCTGGCTGGCCGCGCTGATGATCGTGTTCATCGCCGTGGCCACGTGGGTCGGCTTCCCCACGCTGGTCTCGCTTGCCGCAGTCGCGATGTGCGTGGTGCTGTCGCTGATCAACCTCGTGGGTCGCGTCAACAGCCGGCACGACGCCGCCCTGCGCCTGAGCCACGACGAGGTCCGCCGACTCGCCGCGACCGCCGAGCGCGAGCGCATCGGCCGCGATCTCCACGACCTGCTCGGGCACACGCTGAGCCTGATCACGGTCAAGAGCGAACTCGCGCGACGCCTCTTCGATCGGGACGTCGACAGCGCGCGGCGCGAGATCGCCGAGATCGAACGCATCGCGCGCGACGCGTTGCTGCAGGTGCGCAGTGCCGTCACCGGCATCCGCGCCGCGGGCATCGCCGCCGAACTCGCGTCGGCGAAGCTGCTGCTGGAGTCGAGCGGCATCGCGCTCGACTACCGCAGCGACGACCTGCACCTGTCGACCGGGACCGAGTCGGCGCTGGCGCTGTGCCTGCGCGAGGCGGTGACCAACGTGCAGCGTCATGCGCGCGCGACCCGGGTGTCGATCGCGCTGACGCGCGACGGCCGCTTCGCCGTGCTCGCGATCGCCGACGACGGCCGCGGCGGCGCGAAGGCCCGCGGCAACGGCCTGACGGGCATCGACGAACGCCTGCTCGCGCTCGGCGGACGCTCGACGCTGCAGTCCGCCGCGGGCAGCGGCACGCGGCTCGAACTGCGCGTGCCGATCGAGACGGCCCGCCCGCGGGCCGCGCTCGACGAGCTCGCGGCCTGATCCGATGATCCGCGTCCTGCTCGCCGAAGACCAGTCGATGATGCGCGGCGCGCTGGCCGCGCTGCTGTCGCTCGAGCCGGACATCGCGGTGATCGGCTCGGTCGCCGACGGCGAGGCGGCGGTGCGCGACGCGCATCGACTGCAGCCCGACGTGCTGCTGACCGACATCGAGATGCCGAAGCTCACCGGACTCGAGGTCGCGCAGCGCATCCAGCGCTTCGACGTGCCGTGCAAGGTGGTCATCCTCACGACCTTCGCACGCGCGGGCTACCTGCGCCGCGCGCTCGACGCGGGCGTGGCTGGCTACCTGCTCAAGGACGGGCCGGCCGACCAGCTCGCCGTCGCGCTGCGCCGCGTCCACGACGGCCAGCGCGTGATCGACCCGGCGCTCGCGGTCGACGCGTGGAGCGCGGCCGACCCGCTGGGGGACCGTGAACGGCAGGTGCTCAGGCACGCGGGCGAAGGCCTCGCCGCCGGAGAGATCGCGAAGGAGCTCGGGCTCACGGCCGGGACCGTGCGCAACTACCTGTCGGAGGCGATCGGCAAGCTCGGCGCGAGCAACCGCATCGACGCCTACCGCATCGCGCGGCAGAAGGGGTGGCTGTAGCGCATCACGCCGCGGCCATGCCCTCGGGCATGCGGACCTCGTCGCGCTCGCTGCTCGGCTCTCCGTCGATCAGGCTGTGGCCGGTCAGGGCCGGCTCGGGATGCGTCTCGGCCTCGTCCTTGTACTGGAACGCGATGGTCTTGATCCGGTCCTCGATGGCGAAGAACGCGTCGAGCAGCGCCGGGTGATCAGCGCGTCGTAGATGTCGGCCACGGCCATGATGCGACCCGACAGCGGGATGTCCTCGCCGGCGAGCCCGTTCGGATAGCCGCTGCCGTCCCACTTCTCGTGGTGCGTGGCGGCGATCTCGCCGGCGATGACGAGGAAGTTGTCGCCCTCGATGCGCTGCGCGGTGCTGAAGATGATCTTGCGGCCGAACTCGGCATGCTGCTTCATCAGCTCGAACTCGGCCGGGGTCAGTCGTCCGGGCTTGAGCAGGATGTGGTCGGGCACGCCGACCTTGCCGATGTCGTGCAGCGGCGCCGACAGGAACAGCAGGCCGATGTACTCCTTCGTCAGCGTCTGCGGATGCGCGCCGCTGCGCTTGAACTGCTCGGCGATCGCGCGCACGTAGTCTGGCGTTTGATGTGCGCACCGGTCTCGGGGTCGCGCGTCTCGGCCACCGAGGCCATCGACTCCATCGTCACCTGGCGTGCGTTCTCGAGCTGCCGCTGCCAGACGCTCGCGCGCCGCTTCTCGATCGCGAAGCGCGTCATGAAGAACGCGATGAAGAGCGTCACCACCACCAGCACCGGCGACGCCAACGAGACAAAGAGCCCTGCCCTCACGAACGGCAGCACGCTGGCGAGGATCGACGAGAGGACCAGCAGCAGGCTGCCGACGACCGCCTTGTATACGGTGGCGGTCGCGACGAACAGCGTCGCCATCGCGACACCCGTGACGAGGCAGACGACGAACGTCGCCGTCGTCGTCCACGCCGGCGTGATGATCGCGTCGTCGTTGAGGATGTTCTCGGCCATCACCGAGTACACCTTGAGGCCGGGGAACTGCAGACAGCACCGGCGATGTGGGGTAGCGTGGCGTCCCTGCCCGCAACAGACCGGACCCTCATGCCCGTGCCACTAGCCTTCGAAGAGATCGGCGCCGGCGCGCCGCTGCTGCTGCTGCACGGTCTCTACGGCGCGAGCTCGAACTGGCGACGCATCGCCAAGTCGCTGTCGGACCGGCACCGCGTGTTGTCGGTCGACCTGCGCAATCACGGCGCGTCGCCGTGGGCCGCGACGATGACCTACGCCGAGATGGCCGGCGACGTCGCCGCGCTGATCGACCGTCTCGGTCTCGACGCGCCGGCGGTGCTGGGCCACAGCATGGGCGGTAAGGTCGCGATGACGCTCGCGCTGACCGACGCCTCGCGCGTGGGTCGTCTGATCGTCGTCGACATCGCGCCGGTCTCCTACGGCGACCGCTTCTCGTCGTACACGCAGGCGATGCGCGGCGTCGATGCGGTCCATGCGACCAGTCGCGACGAGATCCGTCGCGTACTGCTGCAGACCATCCCCGAGGACCGCACGGTCGGTTTCCTGATGACCAACCTGGTCCGACAGGGCGAGCAGTACGACTGGCGCATCAACCTGATGGCCCTCAGCGCGTCGATGGGCACGCTCGGCGCGTTCCCCGCAGAGTTGCAGGGCCTGCGCTACGACGGCCCGGTCTCGGTGATCGACGGCGAACGCTCCGACTACATCTCGGACGACGACCGTCCCCTGTTCCTGTCGCACTTTCCGCGCGCGCGGTTCACGACCATCGCCGATGCAGGACACTGGTTGCATGCGGACCAGCCTGAAGCCTTCGTCGCAGCGGTCCGCGTCGCGCTCGAGGACTGACGCGGGACGCGACTTCGGTTCGGTCCCGAACAGCGATCGGCGCCCGGGGGATAAACTGCGCCGCGGCCCGTCGAAGGCGCTTAGAGAACCCAGGAGACCGAACATGGAACACGCATCGCCGGCGGCCGGCAAGAAGCCGCTCTACAAGTCGCTCTACTTCCAGGTGATCTGCGCGATCGTCATCGGCGTGCTGCTGGGCTACTTCTATCCGTCGACCGGCGAATCGATGAAGCCGCTCGGCGACGGCTTCATCAAGCTGATCAAGATGATCATCGCGCCGATCATCTTCTGCACCGTCGTGCTCGGCATCGCGGGCATGGAGGACATGAAGAAGGTCGGCAAGACCGGCGGTTACGCGCTGCTGTACTTCGAGGTCGTGAGTTCGGTCGCGCTGCTGATCGGCCTGGTCATCATCAACTTCGTGAAGCCCGGCGTCGGCATGAACATCGACCCGGCTACGCTGGACACCAAGGCGCTGGCCAACTACACGAAGCCGAACGCGCTCGGCAGCACCACTGACTTCATCCTGCACGTGATCCCCGACACGATCATCGATGCGTTCGCCAAGGGCGAGATCCTGCAGGTGCTCCTGATCGCGGTGCTGTTCGGCTTCGCGCTGCACAAGTTCGGCGGCCGCGGCACGCTAGTGTTCGACATGATCGAGAAGGTCTCGCACGTGCTGTTCGCGATCGTCGGCTACATCATGAAGGTCGCACCGATCGGCGCGTTCGGCGCGATGGCCTTCACCATCGGCAAGTACGGCATCGCGTCGCTGCTGCAGCTCGGCGCGCTGATGGCGACCTTCTACACGACCTGCCTGATCTTCGTGATCGTCGTTCTCGGGTCGATCGCGGCGTACCACGGCTTCTCGATCTTCAAGTTCATCCGCTACATCAAGGAAGAGCTTTTGATCGTGCTCGGCACGTCGTCGTCCGAGTCGGTGCTGCCGCGGATGATGGCCAAGCTCGAGAACCTGGGTGTCAAGAAGTCGACCGTCGGCCTCGTGATCCCCACGGGCTACTCGTTCAACCTCGACGGCACGTCGATCTACCTGACGATGGCCGCGGTGTTCGTCGCGCAGGCGACCAACACGCCGATGACGTTCGGTCAGGAGCTGACGTTGCTCGGTGTGCTGTTGCTGACGTCGAAGGGTGCGGCCGGCGTGACCGGCAGCGGCTTCATCGTGCTCGCAGCCACCTTGTCGGCAGTCGGCCACGTACCGGTCGCGGGCCTCGCGCTGATCCTCGGCATCGACCGCTTCATGTCCGAGGCGCGCGCGCTGACGAACCTGGTCGGCAACGGCGTCGCGACGGTCGTCGTCGGCACCTGGTGCGGCGAGGTCGACAAGGACCGCATGCGGCGCGTGCTCAACCGCGAGACGGTTGCGGAGGCCGACGAGCCCGAGGTCGTGCTCGACGCGACCACCACGCAGGAGCCGGTGGCGCTCCGCGGTCACGCCTGACCACCGCCAGCGCCCGATGAAGGCCGCCCGCGACCGACTGCTCGACGAGGACGACGGCACGGGGTTGCATCGCATCGTCATCGTCGGAGGCGGGGCCGGCGGGCTCGAGCTGGCGACCCGGCTCGGGGACACGCTGGGCAAGCGGAAGAAGGCGCACGTCACGCTGATCGAGAAGGCCCGCACGCACTTCTGGAAGCCGCACCTGCACGAGATCGCGGCCGGCAGCATGGACATCGGGCTGTACCAGACCGACTACCTCGCGCAGTCGCACTGGCATCACTTCCGGTACCGCGTCGGCGAGGCCACGCACATCGACCGTGCGGCGCGCGTCGTGCACGTCGCGCCGTTCGTCGACGACGGCGAGGAGGAGATCGCCGGGGCGCGGACCTTTCCCTACGACACGCTGGTCGTCGCGATCGGCAGCCTGACCAACGACTTCGGCACGCCCGGCGTCGCCGAGCATGCGATCCCGCTGGAGGACGCGAAGCAGGCCCAGCGCTTCCATCGCCGGCTCATCAATGCCTGCATCCGCGCGCACGCGCAGGCCGGGCCGCTGCGACCGGAGCAGCTGCAGGTCGCGATCATCGGGGCCGGCGCGACCGGCGTGGAACTCGCGGCCGAACTGCCGAACACGACGCGCACGCTGGTCTCGTTCGGGCTCGACCGCATCGACGCGAAGAACGACATCCGCATCATCGTGATCGAGGCCGCCGACCGCATCCTGCCCGCGCTGCCCGAGCGATTGTCGAGCGCCGCCGCGGACATGCTGACGGACCTCGGCGTGCACGTGCGCGCGTCGTCGCGCGTGTCCGAGGTCGTGCCCGAAGGCGTCAAGCTCGCCAGCGGCGAGCTGATCCCGGCCGAGCTCGTCGTGTGGGCCGCGGGCGTGAAGGCATCGGAGGTGCTCAAGAACTTCGGCGACCTCGAGACCAACCGCATCAACCAGCTCGTCGTGCTGCCGACGCTGCAGACGACGCGCGACGCGGACGTGTTCGCGATCGGCGACTGCGCGGCCTGTCCGTGGGTGGGCCACGACGGGCAGCTGGTGCCGCCGCGCGCGCAGGCCGCGCATCAGCAGGCGTCGCACATGGTCGGGCAGATCAGGCGGCGGCTCGCTGGCAGGCCGCTGCGTCCGTGGCGCTACCGCGACTTCGGGTCCCTGGTGTCGCTCGGCGAGTATTCGACGGTCGGCAACCTGATGGGCGGCCTGTCGAAGGGCAACCTGTGGATCGACGGCTGGTTCGCCCGCATGATGTACCTGTCCTTGTACAAGATGCACGAGCTCGCGTTGCACGGCTACTGGAAGGTCACGCTCGACACGATGGCTCGGCTGATCACGCGGCGCACGCTGCCGCGCATCAAGCTGCATTGATCGCGCGCCTCACGTTTCTCCCCGCGAGCACGACACCATGAACGATGGATTGCCACTCGGCGGCGCCGGTCGGCGTGCCTTCCTGGCCGGCTCGGCCTCCATGATGACCTTCGCCGCCGTGCCGACGGCTCTCCTTGCGGCCCCCAGCCCGCCCGGCGACGCTCCGCCCGTCGCGCGAATCGATGGCGTGACGGAAGTCTTCTTCGGCCAGTCGGTGAACGATCCGTATCGCTGGATGGAAAACGAACGCGATCCGGAGTGGCAGGCGTTCATCGCCGGCCAGGGCGCCCGGACCCGTCGCATCCTCGACGCGATCCCGGGACGCGCCGCCCTGGCCCGTCGCATCGCCGAGCTGTCCGGGAACACCGAGGTGGTCAACAACGTCCAGGTGGCCGGGTCGTTCGTCTTCATCGAGAAGCGCCCGACCGGGGCATCCACGTTCCGGCTCTACGTGCGCGAAGGCCTGGCCGGTCACGAGCGCCTGCTCGTCGACCCCGAAAACCGGCAGCGCGGCGACGTCGCGTATGCGATCAACTTCTGGGCGGCGTCTCCCGATGGGCTGCGCGTGGTCTACGGCATGTCGGCCTCGGGCTCGGAGCAGTCGGTGATGGAGATCATCGAGACGCGCGGCGGGCGGGTGCTGCCCGAGCGCATCGACCGCGCCCAGTTCGCGTCGCCCAACTGGCTCGCGGACGGATCGGGATTCTTCTTCAACCGGCTCACGGCCGACGCGGCGCCGCGCAGCGCCGGCTTCTACCTCAACAGCGTGTGCTGGCTGCACCGCGTGGGCACCGATCCGCAGCAGGACGTGCGCGTCCTCGCACGCGGCCAGGCCGATGGCCCGCCGATCGGCGAAGTCGACTTCCCCAATGTCGTTCCGCAACCGGGATGTCCGTTCGTGGTCGGCGTGCTGTACGCCGGCGTGCAACGCGAGATGACCCTGTTCACGCAGACGCTGGCAGCCGCGACGAAAGGCGTCGGCGGCTGGAAACCGGTCTGTACTGCCGCCGATCGCGTCGTCTCGTTCGCGGCACGGGGCAACAGTCTCTGGCTGCTCACCGAGAAGGACGCGCCGCGGGGTCGGGTCGTGGTCGTCGATGGATCCGATCCCGCTTTCGAACGCGCGCGCGAAGTCCTGCCGCAATCGGGCGCCGTCAAGCGCGCGCTGTTCGCCGCCCGCGATGCGCTCTACGTCCAGGAACTCGACGGCGGGCTCGGCCGGCTGTCGAAGTGCGACGGCCGTGCAGCGCGCGGCGAAGGCAAGGCGACGCGCGTCGCGCTGCCGTTCGACGGCGCCCTGAGCTTCGTGCTGGCCGATCCCCGCCGCGACGGGGTGTTCGCCGGCGCGCAGAGCTGGATCCGGCCGGCCGAATATTTCCACGTGCGCGCGTCCGGTCGCATCGTGCCGATGCCCTGGGTCGCGCCGTCGCCGATCGACGTGTCTCCTTACACGTCCGAAGAGCTGTTCGTCACCGCGCGCGACGGCACGCGCCTGCCGGTCTCGATCGTCTGTCGCAAAGGGACGCCGCGCGACGGCAGTGCGCCGGCGATGATCGATGTCTACGGCGCGTACGGGTACGGTATCGAGCCGATCTTCCTGCCACGCCAGATCGCCTGGATGGAACAGGGAGGCATCTGGGTCACGGCCCATGTGCGCGGCGGCGGCGAATATGGCAGCGAGTGGCACGATGCCGGCCGCGGCCCCACCAAGCCCGATACCTGGCACGACCTGATCGATACCGCGCAATTCCTGATCGACCGGCGCTGGACGTCGCCCGCGCACCTGTCGCTGCGCGGCGGGTCGGCCGGCGGCATCGCGGTGGGCCGTGCGATGACGGAGCGCCCCGAACTGTTCTCGGCCGTCCTCAGCCTGGTCGGTCTGTCGAACCCGCTGCGCGCCGAGTTCACGGCGAACGGTCCGCCGAACATCGTGGAATTCGGCACGGTGAAGGACGAGGCCGGCTTCAAGGGGCTGTATGCGATGGATTCCACCGTCCATGTCGAGCCCGGCACGCGGTATCCGGCCGTGATGCTGACCACGGGGCTGAACGACCCGCGCGTCAATTCGTGGCACGCCGCGAAGATGACCGCACGGCTGCAGGCCGCCGACCCCGATGGCAATCCGGTGCTGATGCGCGTCGATGCCCTGGCTGGTCATGCACTCGGCGCGACACGCGACCAGCGCGACCTGGAAACCACCGACGAATTCGCGTTCGCCCTGTGGCAGGCCAGGGTGACCGCCTTCCAGCCCGCGAAGTAGGCGGGCCCGCCGTCCCGTGGCCGATGACGGTCGCGGGTCATGTCATGACAGGGTCATCGTGGCTGCGCAGGATGCGCGTTTTTCCACGGCGCCCCTTCGTGACGACGATCGACCTGATCTACTTCAACGCCGGCGGCGGTCATCGCGCCGCGGCGCTCGCCCTGCAGTCCGTGATCGCCGAGCAGCAGCGACCCTGGACCGTCCGCCTGGTCGACCTCTTCGACGTCCTGGACCCGCAGGGACAGTTCCTGCGCGTCACCGGCATGGCGCCCGAGGCCTACTACAACAGGCGGCTGGCGAAGGGCTGGACCCTCGGCCTCGCACAGGAACTCAAGCTGCTGCAGGGGATGATCCGCCTCGGCCACACCTGGCTGACGCAGGTCCTGCGACAGCATTGGCTCGCGACCGAGCCGGACCTGGTGGTGTCGCTGATCCCCAACTTCAATCGCGCGTTGTGCGAGAGCCTGGCGAGCGTGCTGCCCGGCGTGCCCTACGTCACCGTCCTCACCGACCTCGCGGATCATCCGCCGAACTTCTGGATCGAGCCCGACCTGCCGCAGCACGTGGTGTGCGGGACCGCGCGGGCCGTCGCGCAGGCTCACGCGGCCGGTTGTGCCGCGGACCGGATCCACGCCACGTCAGGGATGATCATCCGGCCCGCGTTCTACCGACCGATGGCGGTCGACCGCCGCCAAGAGCGCATCGCTCTCGGACTCGACCCCGATCGACCGACCGGCCTGGTGCTGTTCGGCGGCCACGGTTCGACGAAGATGCTGTCGATCGCCAAGCAGCTCGACGACGTGCAGCTGATCCTGCTGTGCGGCCACAACGCGGCGCTCGCCACGCGACTGCGCCAGACCGCGGCGAGCGCGGCGCGCGTGGTCGTCGGTTTCACGCCCGACGTGCGCCGCTACATGCACCTCGCCGACTTCTTCGTCGGCAAGCCCGGACCCGGCAGCCTGTCCGAGGCGCTGCAGCAGGGGCTGCCGGTCGTCACGGTGCGCAACGCCTGGACCATGCCGCAGGAGCGCTACAACACGGAGTGGGTCGTCGAGCGCGGCGTGGGGCTGGTCGGCCCGTCGATGCGGCGGATCCGTCCCTTGGTGCTCGACCTGCTCGCCCGGCTGGACGCGTTCAAGGCGAACGTCGAACGCATCGAGAACCGCGCGGTGTTCGAGATCCCGGACATCATCGACGCGATCCTCGACGCGTCGCGCGCCGCGACGATGCGTCCCCCCGCATCGCTCGCCGCGCGCTGACCCGTCAGCCCACGACCTTCAGCGACTTCAGGTCCACCGTGCCGTCGTTCGTCTGGAACGACATCGCGCTGCCCTGGCTTTGCTGCTGCCCGAAACCGTTGATCGCGTGGTCCGCGGTGTCGTAGACCTTCACGCTGCCTCCGCTGTCCACCGCGAGGCGGTGGGTGTCGGCGAAGTAAGCGTAGCGCGCGTCGTTCTGTGCGCCGCTGCTGCTCGGGCTGCCGAGGTTCGCCGGCCACCACGCCTTCTGCGGCTCCATCGGGGTCATCGGGGTCATCGGCTTCATCGGCTTCATCGGTTCCATGGGTTTCATCGGCTCCATGGGCTTCATCGGTTCCATCGTTCTGCTCCGTTCATCTCTGCGGGGCCGACACCTTAGGCCGCCGTATCGACGCCGGTTGTCGTCGCGCCTCCCGGTCCCGGGTAGGCGCGGGACCGGTCGCGCAGTGAACGAATCAGGCCCGCAACTCGGTGCGCCGCTCGATCACGCGCGACACCAAGCCGTAGGCGATCGCCTCTTCCGCCGACATCCAGTAGTCGCGGTCGATGTCCTCGAGCACGCGCTCGAGCGTCTGCCCGGTCTCGCGTGCGATGGTCTTCGCGATCCGCTCGCGCGCCTTGACGATCTCGCGCGCCTGGATCGCGATGTCCGTGGCACGACCGCCCGATCCACCGCTCGGCTGGTGGATCAGGAAGCGCGTGAACGGGAGGCACACCCGCCGTTCCTTCGGCACGCTGAGATACAGGTGGGTCGCCGCGCTGCCGACCCAGCCGGTGCCGATCATGTTGACCGGCGCATCGATGAAGCGCACGACGTCGTGGATCGCATCGCCCGATTCGACGTGGCCCCCGGGCGACGAGACGATCATGTCGATCGGCTCCTTGCTCTCGGCGTCGAGCGCGATCAGGCTGCGCACGGTCGCGGCGGCGGTGACGTCGGTGATCGCCCCGAAGATCAGGATGGTGCGCGACTTGAACGACTTCTCTTCGAGGAAGGCGCTGCGCGGCTCGGACGGGGATTGCGATTCGGGAGATTCCATGGGGCTCGTCGGTCGGAGGGGGATACCCGGTTGACGTGCCGGCGGGAGGAAGCGTTACACGCGCTGTGGCATGCTGGCCGCATGGACCCCGATCATCTGGCGGCCTGGTTCGAGGACCGTCGCCCGCATTTCCACGATCTCGCGCGGCACATCGTCGGCACGCGCGCCGACGCGGACGACGTCGTGCAGGACGCGTTCCTGAAGGCGCTGGCCGGGCTCGGCGACGCGATCCGCTCGCCGGCCGCGTGGATGACGACGACCGTCCGCAACCTCGCGTTCGACCACCTGCGTCATCGTGGCGTGGTCGCGCACTTCGCGGCCCATGGCGAGCCGGACGGCGACGCTGCGCCCGCGCCCTCGGTCGAGGACGGACTGGCCCGCAGGCTCGAGGCGGCGGCCGCCGTGATGCGCATCGTCCAGGTGCTCGACGAGGCCGACGTGGTCGCGATGCTGCTGCGGATCGTCTTCGACGAGGATCACGCGGCGCTCGCTCGGCGCACGGGCAGGTCGACGGGCGCGATGCGCGTCGCGCTGCATCGTGCGCACAAGCGGGTGCGCGCGGCGGCGACGAACGGACGCGATCGCCGTGACGCCTCGGACGAGGAGCGCATCGCGCAGACTTTCGCCGTGTGCTGGCAGGCGATCGAAGCGCGCGACGCGACGATCCTGCATGCGCTGCTCGACCGCGATCCCGCCGCGGCCACCGACACCCGCTGCAGCGCGTCCACGCCGCCGGTGCGCGTCTCGACCGTCCAGAGCGGCGGTCGCCACGTGCTCGCGCTGCGCCAGGGCGACCACCTGATCTGCATGCTGCCGATCGGCGTGGTGTCCAACGACAGTCCCTGCCCGGTGGATTGATCGGGGGACCGCGGGCCGCCGGCCAGGACGACCTTGCCGTCAAAGCGGCTCATGCCGTCTTCGCCTGCTGCTCGACGGCGGCCAGATGCCGCAGGACGCGCTCGAATTCCTCGACCGGCTGTCCGCCCTGGATCAGGTGCCGGTCGTCGATGATCACCGACGGCACCGCCTGGATGCCCTGCGCCTGGTAGAAGCGTTCGCGCTCGCGGGTCTCGGCGGCGTATCGGTCGCACGCGAGGATCTCGCGCGCCGTCGCCGCATCGAGGCCGACGCTCTCGGCGACGCGGACCAGCACGTCGTGGTCGCTCGGGTCCTCGCCGTCGGTGAAGTAGGCGCGCAGCAGCGCGTGCTTGAGCGCGAGCTGGCGACCTTCCGGACCGGACCAGTGCAGCAGGCGATGCGCATCGAACGTGTTGTAGGTGCGGCGGCGCTTGCCCTGGCCGAACACGAAGCCCACCGACGCGCCGCGCTCGCGGATCGCTTCGGCATTGCGCGCGATGTCCGCCGGCGCGAGCCCGTACTTGCGCGACAGGTGCTCGACGATGTCCTCGCCCTCCGGCGGCATCTGCGGATTGAGCTCGAACGGCTGGAAGCGGAGGTCAGCCTCGACCACGCCGTCCAGTCGCGCGAGCGCCTGTTCGAGGGCGTGGAGGCCGATCGCGCACCAGGGGCACGCGATGTCGGAGACGAAATCGATTTTCATGCGGAAGTCTAAACCGCGGCCGCGCGCGTCGCAGATGCGACGTACTCTCTGTGCTCCCCCGCATGCGATTTCGAGAAGGCGTCCATGGACGAGCGTTGGCTGTTGCCGCACACCCCCGATTTCTACGTCCGCTCCGAAGACATCCGGGACGTGACGTGGGAGGAGAACCCCGAGCCCGATGCCGGCAGCTTCTCGGTACGCATCACGTTCGTCCATCCGACCATCGCGTCGAAGCAGTTCGCCGATTTCACGTGGAGCGAGATCATCGCGTTGACGCGGCGCGGCGTCCACGTCAGGAAGGCCGTGCCGAGCTGATCGAATCCCTGCCGACCATGTCCCTCTCCGCCGACGCCGTCGCCCGCACCTTCGTCCTGCGCGATTTCGAGACCGAGTCGGGTGCGGTCCTGCCCGAGGCGCGCGTCGTCTACGGCAGCTACGGACAGCTCAACGCGGCCCGCGACAACGTCGTCCTGCTGCCGTCGCACTACATGGCGCGTTTCCGCGGCTACGAGTGGCTGATCGCGTCCGACCTCGCCCTCGATCCGTCGAAGCTCTTCCTCGTCGCGACCGAACTGTTCGGCAACGGCAGCTCGTCGTCGCCGAGCAACACGCCGGCGCCGTTCGACGGACCGCGCTTTCCGGTCACGACGATCCGCGACAACGTCGAGGCGGTCCGGCGCCTGCTGGTCGATGAGCTGGAGGTCGACCACGTGAAGGCCGTCGTCGGGTTCTCGATGGGCGCGCAGCAGGCGTTCCAGTGGGCCGTCTCGTATCCCCGGTTCATGGACCGGATCGTCGCCACGGCCGGCACCGCGAAGACCTACGGCCACGGCTTCGTGCGCCTCGAGGCGCAGATCGCCGCGATCGAGGCCGACCCGGTCTTCGCCGGCGGCGAGTACACGACACCCCCCACGAAGGGCCTGCAGGCGTTCGGCATGGTCTGGGCGCCGTGGCTCTACTCGCAGGCCTGGTGGCGCCGCGAGTTGTGGCGCGGTGGCGCGCGGGGCGACAGCCTGCCGGCCGTGATCGACAGCTTCCGCAACCGATTCCTGTCCGGCGCCGACGCCAACGACCTGATCCTGCAGGCGCGCACCTGGCAGCGCCACGACGTGGGCGGCACGCCGGCCGGGATCGACCATCCGGCCTTCCACGGCGACGTCGAGGCGGCGCTGCGGTCGATCGCGGTGCCGGTGCTCTACATGCCCTCCGAGACCGACCTGTACTTCCCGCTCGACGACGCGCGCTACGAGGCCTCGTTCATCCCTGCCGTGCAATTCGCGCCGATCGTCTCGCCGTGGGGCCACACGGCCGGCTCGGCGAGCAACCCGGCGGACCAGGCGTTCCTCAACGAGACCATCGGCCGGTTCCTCGCGAGCTGACCGCGCGCCGCTCAGTGCGGCACGACGACGACCCGGCCCGCCATGTACGGATGCACGCTGCAGACGTAGTCGAACGTCCCCGGATCCGGGAAGGTCTGCGCGTACTGCTCGCCGGGCAGCAGCACGTCGCTCGACACGCCGCGATCCGCCGTAGCGACCCCATGCGGCGAGCCGTCGTCGTTGCGCCAGGTCACGGTGCTGCCGGCCCGCACCGTCAGCACCGCCGGCGCGAAGGCGAAGTTGCGGATCGTGACCGCGGCGGCCGCGCGTGCCGCGGACGACAGCTCCACGGTCACCACTTTGCGTGGCCCGCGCCCCACATCGACGGTGCGGACCTTCCCCGTCGCGAGGTCGACCAGGCTCAGCGAGTCGGACCCTTCGTTGGTCACGGCCACCGCCGCTCCCTGGTCGTAGAAGCTCATCCAGTGGGGCTGGCGCCCGACCGGGATCGCCGCACCGGGCTGCGAGGTCGCCGCGTCGAAGCGCATCAGCGCGTTCGTGCCCTGCACCACGACCAGCCCGACCGTCGACCCGGCCGCGACCTTCGCGACGTGCGGTGAAGGGCCGGTCGCGATGGTGGCCACGACCCGGTCGTCGCGCGGATCGAGGACCTGCACGGCGTCCTCCCCCGCCAGCGTGAAATAGAGGAACCGGCCTTCCATGCCGAACTCGAGATCACGCGGAGGCCTGGCCAGCGGGATCCGCCGCGCGACCGCCCGCCGATCGAGATCGAGGACCACCAGCGCGAAGTCGCCCGGCTGCTGCGACGCCACGTACGCGCGGTGCCCGTCCGGGTGCACCGCCAGCGTGTGCGGCTTCGCGACCTCGACGCGCTGCGAGACCTGGCGCGTCGCGACGTCGACCCACGCCACGCGGTCCTCGCCGTACACGCCGACCAGCAGCACGCGGCCGTCGGGCGACATCACGAGACCGTGCGGCGACTGGCCGACCTCGATCTCGGCGGTCACGCGGTCCGACACCGTGTCGATCACCGACACCGTCGAGCCCGCGTCGGCTCCCACGAACACCTGCCGGCCGTCGATCGACACCGCCATCCCGTGCGGGCCTGGACCGACCGGCACGGTCGCCACCACCTGGCCGCGCCCCGTGTCGACGACGGAGACCGACTGGTCCTTGAAATTGCCGACATAGGCCCTGGTCTGTGCGGATGCCGGGAGGGCCGGCATCATTGACAAGACGGCAGCCATGGCACATGAGTGACCCACCCGAGCGAACAGCGACACGGCATCTCCCGATCGGAAAGGAATGCGATGCGAGGTCCGCGTCGCTTCCTGCAAGGACGGAGCCGCGCGTCGGAATATTCGCGCGGGAATAAATCCGCGGCATCGGCGGTCAATCGATGTCGGGTACCCATCGATCGAGGACAGCGAGCTCCGGATGCAGGACGAGTCGTCATTCGAGTCGCAGGTCGCACCGCATTTCGCCGCGGGCTACAACTTCGCGCGCTGGATGCTGCGCGATCCGCACGCGGCGGAGGACGCGGTGCACGACGCGGTCCTGCGCGCGCTGCGCTACTACGCGGGCATGCATGGCGACAATCCGAAAGCCTGGTTCCTGGCCATCACGCGACGCTGCTGCCTCGACACGCTGGCCCATCGTCGTCATCAGGCAAGGGGCTCGGCGCCGGAAGACGACCCCTTCGAGCCGGACGATCTGTGCTCGGACGACGCGGGCCCCGAAGAGCTGGCGATGCGCCAGGACCGGACCACGAGTCTGATGGCGGCGATCGAATCGTTGCCCACCGTCTATCGCGAGGTCATCGTGCTGCGTGAACTCGACGAGCTCAGCTACAAGGAGATCGCGCAGGTCGCAGGCATTCCCATCGGCACCGTCATGTCCCGGCTGGCCCGGGCCCGGCTGCTGCTGCAGCGCTCCACGCTGCTCGACGAAGTGCGGACCCCGATCGCGGCGGTGAGGCCATGAGGTGCCACGAGTCCGGGGCCCTGCAACTGTTCGCCGACGACGAGCTCGACGCGGCGGCGTGCGCCGCGTTCGTCGCCCATCGCGACCAGTGCCCGCACTGCACGCGCGAGAGCGCCGCGCTGCGCGCGCTGCGCACCCGCGTGCAGGCCGAGGTGCCGTATCACGCGATGCCGGCCCGGCTCAGGCAACGGCTCGATGCGGCCGTGGCCGATCACGGAGCCATCGAGCGGGCGCGCATCGCGTCGCATCGCGCAACCCGCGGCAGCCGCTGGCTGTGGGCGGGCTCGGGCGCGCTGGCCGGCAGCGCGTTCACGGTCGCGGCCGCCATGCTCGTGATGGCCGCGAGCGCCTGGATGTCGAACCGCGGACTGGTCGACCAGGTGGCTGCCGCCCACGGCCGTTCCTCCGTCACCGGGCACGTCGTCGACATCGCCTCGTCGGACCATCACACCGTCAAGCCGTGGCTGTCGCAGCGGCTCGACTATTCGCCGCCGGTGGTCGACCTCGAGGATCAGGGCTTTCCGTTGCTGGGCGGCCGGCTCGACCGCCTCGACGACGCGTCCGTCGCCACGCTGATCTATCGCGCGGGACAGCACCGGGTCGACGTGTTCGTGCGGCCCTTGCCGACCGGCGGCAACAACTTCGCGGCGACGTCGGTGCGCGGCTACAACCTCGTCGAGGCCCGGGGTCGCGGCATGGAATGGATCGGCGTCTCCGACGTCAACCCGGCTCAGCTGCAGCGGCTCGTCGACCTGCTCGCCCATCCGGCGCCGCATGCCGAATCGGCGGAACCGCCGTTCACGCGCGGACCGTCGTGATCGACGACCGCGCGCATGCGATCGCGGAATGACGCGCGATGTCCTCCGATCTTTCTCGACCTACTGCTCGATCACGTCCACCACGGCGGCGCCGAACGCGTCCGAACACGACCTCACCGCCGCGAGGTTGCGGCGCGCGCCGCCGTCCGAGCAGTCGCTGCTCGCGGCCTGCGCGGACCGGCCGAGCAGCCACTGGATCTGCGCGCGGCCTTCGGCGTCGGTGAGCGCCGTGCTGAACGGTCCCTCGCGACGCGCGGCGAACGGCGCGACGTCGCGTTCCGATTCGGCGACGATCGCGAGCACGGTGTCGCGGCCCGCCGGTCCCTGCCCCTGAACCCGCCAGTTCGGTCGCGGCAGTCTCAGGGCCTGGCCGGCCGCGATGCGATTGTCGCGGTCGAGCTCGTTCGGGAACAGCAGGTAGAAGCTCTTGCCGTCGGACCCGAGCAGCACGAGATAGACATAGCCCGCACGCGCGGAGGTCAGCGTCAGGTTCAGATCGTCGCGACCGATCCGCAGCGTCGACGGCGTCGCGCTCAGCGTGACCTCGATACGGCCGTCGCGCTGAGCGACGATGTCGTCGATCGCCGCGCGCGGCGCCGTGGTGCCGGCAGGCGCGGACCCCGTGTCCTTCGACGCGACGCCGACGATCGGGCTCCAGGCCGCGTTGCCGCTCACCGAGACCAGAGGCGCCTTTCGACCGTCGGGCCCGACGCGACCCCGTCGATCGACGCACGCGGCCAGTTCCCCGATCGAGAGGGAGGTCGACCGGTCGCTGTCCACGGCATCGCCGAGGACGCAGTCGGTAAGGGCCTGCGTGAAGACGCCTCCGGCGCGCGCGACGTCGATCCCCTGATCGACCCCCGGCGCCGACTGCATCGCGACGAGGTTCTGCGCACTGATGCCGGCCTCCATCGCGGTCGCGACGATCGGCAGGCCGGACGCGCCCTGGGCACAGGGCGAGGTCGACGCGACGGCCTTGCGCGCATCCGTGTCCTTCGCGCCGCTCGCTGCATAGGCGGCATCGGAGACGAACAGCACCTTGTCGACGCGCGACAGCGCCGGCTTCAGGCGGCGCACGAGCGCTGCCGCGCTCAACGTCGTCCCGTCGCGAAACGTCCACGCGTTCACGCAGGCGCCGTCTTCCGCGACCTGCGTGCCCGGACCCGAGAAGTAGACGAGCAACTGGTCGCCCGCCTGGACGCGATCGTTGAGCGCATCCATGGCGGCCAGCACGTCCGCCAGCGTGTCGCCCGGCTCCAGGCGATCGCCGGGTGCCTCCTGCGCCACGCCGAGGCGCCCGGCGATCAGCCGCGCCGACGCCAGGTCGTCGGCGACGCCGGGCCAGCGCCGCGGCGGCCGGTCGGTCGGCGCGACGGCCTCGACCGCGATGACCAGCGCGTGCTTCGACGCTTTCGGGATGCGCCGGATTCCCGCCGCGACGACCAGGTTGCCCGACGCGCTGCGACCGCTTTCGAGCCGGGCCAGCGAAGCGACGGTCGCCCCGTCGCCGGCGAGTCCCGACGCGCGGACCCAGCCGACCTTGCCGTCGGCCCGGACCTGCACCCAGCCGGCCTCGGACTGCAGCGGCTCCACGCGGCGGCCCTCGCCGACGCGCCCGACGACCGGCGCGTCGAGGTAGCGATCCGCCCGCAGGTCCAGCGGTCCGCGCGAGGTGGTCTCCGCGGCGGCGGCGACGACGGTCCACGCGAGCAACACGAACGACACGATGCGTCTCATCTCGAGGACCCTCCTTCGGACATCTGCAGCACCGTCCGGCCGACCAGGGCCCGCAACCGGTGGAGCCGCGGCGACACGTCCGACGCCGCGCCGGATCGGCCGTCCGCCGGATCGGCTGCGATGACGTCTTCCAGGAACCGGACCGGCAAGGTCGCACGTTTCGCGCACAGCGTCCGCAGCGCCGCGAGCAGCGCCTGGACCTCGCCGCGCGCCCGCTCGATCGCCTGCGCATCGTCGGCGGCCTCGACCCAGGTGACGATCAGCACGCCGTTGAACGCATGGCCGAGCCAGTGCTGCGCATCCAGTCCCGACGTGATGCGCACGTGCGGCGCGGTCGTGCGCAGCAGGTTCAGGTAGCGCGTCTCGAAGCCCGGCAGCCGCCTGTCCGCATGCAGCGACGTCGCGAGGCAGCCGACCCAGTGCGTCCGCGTCGCCGCAAGCAGCGGCATGAACAGCTCACCCTCGCCCCAGCGCCGGCGCACCTGTGCGCTGTAGAGCTTGGCCAGCGAGAAGTAGACGAACGCGATCGACGCCGGCGACGCGAGGTCGACGAAGACCCGCGACAGGTTGAGGCTCAGGTACGAGATGCCGAACAACAGGCCGGGCGCGACCACGAACGCGAGCCGCAGCTGCTCGTGCGAGTAGCGGATGCACAGCCACGCCATCAGCACCAGCAAGGTCAGCGCGAGGGCGATGTCGGTCGACACGCCGAGCTCGTCGACGAAGCGCGCGTTCTTCGTGTCGTCGATCGCGGTCGCGAGGAGATCCAGGCCCGGATGGATGCGCGAGATCGGGGTGCCCTTCTGGTCGTAGAGCCCGGTCGCCGTCGCACCGATCACGACGAGCTTGCCGCGGAACTCGTCGACCGGACGCGTCCGCTGCTTCCTGAGCAGGTCGAGGAACAGATCCGAGAACGGCACGGTGCGGTACGCCATCGCCCCGGCGTTGAAGCGCAGCGTCTTCTCAGACGCGTCGGGCAGCGGCCAGCCGAAGTCCATCGCGAGCCGCATCGGCAGCGACAGCACGCGATAGCGATCGTCCGGTGCACCGACGTCTTCCCACAGGCGATAGCGCCGGATCAGCCCGTCGGGATCGGGGTCGACGTTGTAGGTGCCCAGATGGCCACCCTTCACGATGCCGTCGAAGTACGGCAGCACGAGCGCGACGGTGGGCCCGCCGCCGGGGACGAGGGGCAGTCCGTCGCGCCGCACGACCAGCCCGGCCAGGTCGCCGGCATGCACGGCGCTGGCCGCATCGTTCTCCTTCGCGAGACGCAGTACCGGGAAGTACGCGATGCGGCTCGCCGCGACGGCGTCGTCGAACACGCGTTCGCTGACCGGGTGCTGCAGGTCCGCGTCGGCGAACAGGATGTCGAAGACGACCGCCTTCGCGCCCTGCGCCTGTACTTCGGCGAGCACAGTGGCGAGCACGTCGCGCGGCCACGGCCAGCGTCCGTAGTCGGGCGCCATCGCGGCCAGCGAACGCTCGTCGATGTCGAGCAGCACCACATCGGGATCGGGCACGGGCACACGGAAGCGGTGCGCGAGCATCCAGTCGTACGTCGCGGACTCGCGGTGATGCTCGCGATCGAAGAGGTTCGCGTGCACGACCCACGCGCCGAGCACCACCGCGAGTCCTGCGTAGAACCAGCGCGGATCGAGTGCGGCGAGCGCGAGCGACCACGGTCGCGCCAGCCTGCTCAGCGTCCGCTGGAAGCGCACGCGCGCGGTCGTCAACGGACCGGGTCGCCGAACAGCGTGTACGGCGCCCAGTAGAACGGATGCGCGTAGCCGCTCCCCAGTGTGCCGTCGATCATCGCGAGCTGCGCGCGCTGCACGTCGACGGCGCGGGCCGCCTTCGGGTCCTTCGCGGCATTGCCGAAAATCTGCGTGACCAGGCGACGTGCGGACTCGGATTCGACCGCCCACTGCGTCGCCAGCACCGAGCGCGCGCCGGCGAAGAAGAAGCCGCGCACCAGCCCCGACATCGCGACGCCGTCGCGCTCGCCGCCCGCGGTGTTGCAGGCCGACAGCACGACCCACTGCGCGTTGAGCTTGAGCGTCAGCACGTCGTCGAGGTTCAGCAGCGGCGACTCGCCGTCGTCGGTCGCCGCCATCGCCAGTGCGGGCTTGGACAGCGTCGGGATCTCGCCGGGCAGCAGGCCGTGGGTGGCGAACGCCACGACGCGGCGATCGGCGAGGGGTGTCGTCATCACCGCCTTGCGCGTCGCCGCGGCACCGAGCACGAGGTCGCCCTGGGGGTCGGCGCCAAGCGCGGTCGCGAGCGCCTGCAGCTCTTCGCGCGTTTCGGGCAGGGCCGGGATCGCCGCGTAGCGAAAGCCCTTCTCGACCGTGTACGTCGAGGCCTGCGACGCGTTCGCGCTGACGACGAGGTTGCGCGCCTTCGGTGCGCCGCCCCCTGGGGTGACCACTGACACGGGCGCACCGAGACGGAACTGCGGATCGCCGAAGCCGATCAGCGCCTTGGCCGCCGGCGTCTTCGCGTCGACGCCGCGCAGCGTGACGAAGGCCGCCGCGCCGGGCGTCTGCGCGATGGCGAACTCCTTCACCAGCCAGGGCGCGGTCGCGGGATCGGTCGCAGGACCGGTGACGAGGGTCGCGAACGGCACCGACGCGAGCGCGCCGCTGGCCGAGATGTCGAGCACCGTCGCGCCGACCAGCGCGTCGCGCAGCGGCCGGATCAGCTCGTCGTAGAGCGCGAGCGACGGCCCGAAGTCCATCGCCGGCAGGCGCGGCAGTCGATCGCCGACGTCGAGCGTGGCACGCAGCGCCGCGACCCGTGCGCCGACTTCGGCCCCGGTCCACTTCGAGATCGCGAGCGCGGTCCTGCCGTTCGCGTTGACGGCCCACATGAAGGTGCCGTCGCGGCCGGGGAACAGGCCGACGAACGCCTCGCCGGGGGCGAGCGCCTTGCGGATCGTGTCGACGTTGGGGTTCACCGGGTTGACCAGCTGCAGAAAGGCGGGATAGCGCTTCGCGATGGTCCTGCGCACGTCGTCGAGCTGCTTCTGCAGCGACTCGGCCTGCTCGCGATGCTGCTTCAACTGGTCGCGCAACTGCTTCTTCTTCTCGTCGGGCGTGTCCTTCGCGTCGGTGGCGAGCACGTCGGCGAAGGCCTGCGCATAGGCATCGCGCACCTTGCCGCGCGCGTCCTGCTCCTGCGCGAGCAGGGCCACGAGCGCCGGATCGCCGCTGCGCACCTTCGCCGAACTTTCGAGGATCGCGCGCTGCGTGACACCCGAACCGAGCCGGTCGGTGACCTGCACGAGCCGGTCGTGCATGCGGCTGTCGATGCCGGTGGGACCGCCGTTCGCGTAGAGCTCCATCGCGTACCGGAAGTACTCGGTCAGCACGATGTTGAGATAGGCGCCGCGCGATCCGACCGGTGCGAGGTCGGTCCATCCGCTCGGCGTGTCGAGCAACGCGGTGAAGAAGTCCTCGTAGTCGGACATCGCGTTGCCCGAAGACCGGCCGATCAGGTAGATCGCGCCGCGGACCGCCCGAGCCTCCCGCGTGAGCACATGGTTCACGCCGTAGATGCGCTGGCGGTAGCGCAGGCTGCCGTCGACGGTCCTGGTCGCGACGTCGAGGCGTCCGTTCTTCGCGGCCAGCAGCGCATACAGCAGCGCGTTGTAGCTGCGCTCGTAGGCGGCGCGATCGCCGCGGATCGCGTCGAGGAACGCGTTGTAGGTCTGGTCGGCCTCCTGCCAGCGTTCGAGGCTGATCAGCGCCCGCACCTCGGCCGTGCGCGCGAGCGCGACCTGCAGTCCGTTGGCCTGGCCGCCCGTGCGCTCGAGTTCGATCAGCGAATCGCGCGCGACCGTCAGCGCCTCGTCGTGGCGGCGCTCGCCGATCAGCGCCGCGGCCAGCCGCTGGTCCCAGGAGCCGAGCGCATCGGGCCCGAGGTTGCCGAGCCGCGCCCGCGCGAGTCCGTCCTGCGCGACAGCGACGCCCTCGGCCGAGCGCCCCTGCGCATTGAGCGCATAGACCAGCTGGCCCGTGGTGTAGTCGGTCGCGTTGAGGGCCGCGCGATACGTCCCGTTCTTCGGGTCGGAGCCCGTGGTCGTGCCGATGCGGTCCTGGCGACGACGCGCGATCGCGACGGCCTCGCGCAGCGCGTCGACGCGGCCGTCCGCGTCGCCCCGGTTGCGCAGCGCCTCGCCGCGCGCCTGCAGCACCTGGACCTTCGCGTAGTCGAAGCTGTCGGCGCCGATGCTCGCGTCGAGCTTTTCGAAGGCGCGCTGCGCGGCGTCGTACATCCGCTCGCAGTTGCGGACGTCGTTGATCTGGCAATACTTCCATGCGAGGCCCGACGTCGCGTTGGAACGCAGGCCCGGCGGCAGGTTCGGCTCGGCGACGAGCGCCTCGCCGATCTCGATGCTGCGCGTCTGGCTGCCGTACGTGAACTGCGTGCTCATCGCGTCGAGCATCCACGCGTACCAGTCGGGCTGGCCCTTGCCGATCGCGACGAGCTGGTCGAGCACCTGGCGCCGCGCGCCCTGGTCGCCGAGCACGCGCGACGCGACGCGCTGGCGCGTCAGCAGGTCGATGCGGTCCTTGAGCGGCGCCGTGTCGGGGAGGGTCCGCGCGAGTTCGGCGCGCGCTTCGCCCTCCGTGAAAGCGATCGCCGGCGCGGAGGTCTGCACCTCGGGCTCGGCTTCGATCGGCACCTCCTGCGCGACGGCGCAGGCCGTCGATGCGAGCAGCAGCGCGACGACGAGACGCACGGCACGGAAACGACACCGCGCGGAAGCGCTGTGGGAAGCACGCTCGAACATGGCAGCCCTGACGGTCGGATCGGTCGTCCCGAAGACGCCCGGTGCGCCCTTCCTCCCCTCGGGTCGAGTCGCCCTCGCACGGTACACCGACGGGCCGCACCGTGATCGCCCAAGCGTTACCCAGTCGTTACCTGACGAGCCCGGTCAGACCGCGATCTGCGCGTTCAGGCGCTCGCGGTCCCCCGCATTCGCGGCGTCGCCCTCGAGCACGACCTGGCCGCGCTCGAGCACGTAGAAGCGCGATGCGAGGTCGATCGCCCGCCGCACGTTCTGCTCGACGAGCACGATCGGGATGCCGTCGCGCGCGAGCCCGGCCATCAGCACGAACAGCTCGTCGACGATCATCGGCGCGAGACCTTCCGTCGGCTCGTCGATCAGCAGCAGGCGCGGCTCGCCGGCCAGGACGCGGGCGATGGCGAGCATCTGCTGCTCGCCGCCCGACAGCGTCGTGCCGAGCTGCTTGCGTCGTTCCGCCAGTTTCGGGAACTGTGCGTAGAGCTGCGCCAGCTTGTCGTTCGCCGCAGCGCGCTTGCGGCCGGGCACCTGGTTGAAGCCCAGCTTGAGGTTCTCCTCGACAGTGAGGCCGGGAAAGATGCGCCGGTCCTCGGGCACGAAGCCGATGCCGCTGCGGCAGATGCGGTCCGACGCGAGGCCACCGATCGGCTGGCCGTCGAACACGACGCGGCCGCTGGTCGGCACGACCCAGCCGGCGATGGTCTTCATCACGGTGGTCTTGCCGACGCCGTTGCGGCCGAACAGGCCGATCACCTCGCCACGATCGATGCGCAGGTTCACGCCCTGCAGCACGTGACTCAGTCCGTAGTGCGCGTGGACGTCCTCGAGCTCAAGCATGCGCGGTCCCGAAGTAGGCCGACTGCACCTTCGGATCGGCGCGCACCGCGGCCGGCGTTCCCTCGGCGAGCTTGTGGCCCTGGTGCATCACGACGACGTGGTCGGACAGGCTCATCACGAGGTCGACGTCGTGCTCGACGAGCAGGATGGTCAGGCCGCGATCGCGCGACAGCGAGCGGATCAGCTCGCCGGTGTCGCGCGTGTCGGCATGGCTCATGCCCTGGGTGGGCTCGTCGAGCAGCAGGACCGTCGGGCGGGCAGCCGTGGCCACCGCGATCTCGAGACGGCGCTGCTCGCCGTGCGACAGCGTGCCGGCCAGTGCGTCCGCCCGGGCGCCGAGCTGGAACTCGTCGAGCAGTTCGGCGACGCGCTCGGTCGCGACGCGGCTGGATGCGATCGGTCTGAGCGCGCCACGGCCGCGCTCCAGGAACTGCGCGGCCAGGCGCAGGTTCTCGTGGACCGGCAGGTCGAAGAAGAGATTCGTGATCTGGAAAGAGCGCGCGAGACCGGCCGCGAGCAGGCGATGCGGCGCGTGTCCGGTCACGTCGCGACCGTCGAGCACGACGCTACCCTTGCTCGGCGCGATCGCCCCGCTGATCAGGTTGAACAGCGAGCTCTTGCCCGCGCCGTTGGGGCCGATCACCGCGGTGATCGCACCGCGCTGCGCATCGAAGCCGACGTCGGCGACGGCGGTGAGTGCACCGAAGCGCAAGGTCAGGTCACGGACCGACAGCGCGATGTCTGCAGTCATGCCGCGGTCCTCGTACGGCGCCGCTGGATCAGCGCAGCCGCGTAGCCGATCAGCCCCTTCGGCGCGACGATCACGACGACCATGAACAGCACACCGATCACGATCTGGTGATGCTCGGTGTACGAACCGATCACGGAGCGCAGCGCGGTGAGGAGCGCCGCGCCGTACAGCGGCCCGATCAAAGTGCCGGTCCCGCCGACGATGACGTTGATCACGGCGTTGCCCGACACCTGGAAGAACATCAGCTCGGGCGACACGAAGCCGCGCATCATCGGATACAGCGCGCCGCTCGCGCCGGCGATCGCGGCCGCGAGCACGAACACCGCGAGCTTCGCGCGCTTCGGGTCGAAGCCGATGAATGCGAGCCGGTGCTGGTTGCTGCGGATCGCCGCGAGCTGGCGACCGAAGGGCGTCTCCATCACGTACGCGAGTCCGGCGTACACCAGCGCGACGAACGCGAGCGTCACGAGGAAGAAGGCCACGGGGTCGGTCGACGCGACGCCGGGCAGCACGGCGGCGGGCGGCACGCCGATGATGCCGTCCGACGCACCGAGCTCGCGCGTGTTGAACACGATCTTCGACACCACCTGCGCGAGGCCGAAGCTGATCAGCGCGAAGTACACGCCCTTCGAGCGGATCGCGATCAGCCCGGCGACGATGCCGACCAGCGCGGACACGCACGCGCCGACCGCGAGCGCGATCCAGAACGAGTCGCCCCACGACTTCAGCGTCAGCGCCGACGCGTAGGCGCCGAGTCCGAAGAACAGCGCCTGCCCGAGCGGCAGCAGGCCGGTGCAGCCGAGCAGCAGGTCGACCGACAGCGCGAGGCCGCCGAAGATCAGCGCCTCCGTCGCGAGCCGCAGGTAGAACGTGTCGCCGAGGCTCTTCGCGACGATCGCGAAGGCCAGTGCTATGGCGAAGAAGAAGATCGCGATCCAGCGGGTCGCGCCGATCGCGCGCGTGGGTGACAGCTCCGCCTTAGGCGTCGGCAGGACGACGGCATCAGCCATGGCCGAGCCTCCCGAACAGACCCTGCGGCCGCCACATCAGGACGACGACCATGATCCCGAACAGCAGCGGATCGCTCCACACCGGCGAGATCCACAGGCTGGAGATCGACTGGATCTGCGTGAGCACCAGTCCGGCGATCACGGCCCCCTTGATGGAGCCCATGCCGCCGATGATGACGACCGAGAACGCGATCAGCACGAAGTCGGTGCCCATCGTCGGGAACACCGAGTAGATCGGCGCGAGCAGCACGCCCGCGAGGCCCGCGAGCGCGACGCCGAACGCGAAGGTCGCCGCGTAGACCACGTTGACCGGCACGCCGAGCGACGCCGTCATGTGGCGGTCGTAGGCCGCGGCGCGGACCATCGCGCCGAGCGACGTGCGGAACACCAGGATCCACACGGCCGCGATCACCATCGCGCCGAACAGCATGACGAACAAGCGGTAGTTGGGGAAGAAGAGGCCGAGCATCTCGGTCGCGCCTTCGATCGGCGCGTCGATGCGCAGCGGGTTCGCGCCGAAGATCAGCTTGAGCACGTCCTCGACCACGATCGACAGGCCGAACGTGAGCAGCAGCGTCAGCGTGTGCCGGTCGCCGCTGTGGAACACGCGCTGGATCAAGCCGCGCTCGGTGGCGTAGCCGATCACCGCCATCAGCGGCGGCGTCAGCGCGAGCGCCCACCAGAACGGCAGGCCGGCCGCGATCAGGGCCACGGCCACGTAGGCCCCGATCGCGTAGAACTCGCCGTGCGCCATGTTGATCACGTCGAGCAGGCCGAAGATGATCGTCAGCCCGAGCGCCATCAGCACGACCGCGACGCCGATCGACAGGCCGTTGATGACCTGCGGCGCGAGGACGAAGTGCAGCCAGTCCATCGAAGGGCCCGATCAGAACTTCGTGCAGAGGTCCGGACCGATCGCGGCGTCGGCGGCCACCTTGCCGACGATCTCGAACCTCCCGCCGTCGACCTTCACCGCGTACATGTCCTGCATCGCCTGGTGGTCGCCCGCGCGCAGCGTCTTCACGCCCTGCGGCGTCTTCCACTGCAGGCCGCGCATCGCGGTCCGCACCTTGTCGGTCTCGGTGGACTTCGCCTTCTCGACCGCGGCCTTGTAGAAATACAGCACGCCGTAGCTGTCGGTGCCGTAGAGATCCGGTGCGTCCTTGTTCATCGACACGAAGTCGGCGACGAACTTGCGGTTCTCCGGCGTATCGATGGTGATCGCGTAGCCGACGCCCGTCACGAAGCCGTCGGCGGCCTTGCCGATCGCGCCCAGGTTCTGCGACGTCACCGTGCCCGACGCGCCGACGACCTGCACGTTGCGGGCGATGCCGAACTCGGCCATCTGCGTGAAAAGGCGCACCGTGTCGTTGCCGGCCACCGACGTGTAGATCACCTGCGGCTGCGCGGCGCGGATCTGGCCGAAGAACGGCGAGTAGTCCTTGTTGCCGAGCGGCGCGAAGACCTCGCCGACCGTCTTCGCGCCCTTGCCTTCGGCCGCGGTCTTGAACGCGGCGACGGTGCTGCGGCCCATCTCGTAGTCGGGTCCCAGATAGAACACGGACGCGTTCGGTTTGGTCTTCGCCAGCCAGTCGGCCAGCGCCGCCGACTGCATGCCGGCACGCGCATTGACGCGGAACACGTTCGGCGAGCACTTGTCGGCGGTGATCGAGTCGGCGAACGACACGGTCGTCGCCATCAGCTTGCCGGCGCGCTCGGCGACCTGGCCGACCGCGAGGGTGGCGCCGGAGTTGACCGTGCCGGTGAGGAAGTCGACCTTGTTGACGTCGAACAGCTTCTCGGCCTTCTGCACCGCGATGGCCGGGTTGGCTTCCTCGTCCTCGTAGATCAGCTCCAGCTTGCGACCCATCACGCCGCCCGATGCGTTGATTTCCTTGAGCGCGAGTTCGAGGCCGAACTTCACCTGCGCGCCGATGCCGGCGTAGGTGCCGGTCAGCGGCGTGACGACGCCGATCCTGATCGGGCCCGCGTTCTGGGCCGACGCGAACATCGGCAGTGCGAGCAGGGCCGCGGCGATGGTGCCGAGTGCGAAGCGATTCATGAGGGTCTCCTCCTGGTTTCTCGATGGAAAGGGTTCAGCGTCCGACGAACTTCGGCTTGCGCTTTGAATGGAAGGCCTCCACGCCCTCCTTGAAGTCCTCCGAACTGCGCAGCCGCGAATACGAATGGCCCTCGAGCTCGATCGCGATCGACAGCGGCGAGTCCTCGGTATCGTTGAGCAGCTTCTTGGCGGTGCGCTGCGCGAGCGGCGAGAAGCTGCGCAACTCGTCGACCAGCGCATCGGTGGCGCGCTCGAGATCGGCATCGGCCACACACTCCGTCGCGACGCCCCACGCGTAGGCCTGCTGCCCGGTGATGCGCCGCGAGCGCATGACGATGTCCTTCGTGCGCGTGATGCCGACCATCTTCTGCAGCCGCGCCGAGCCGCCGGAGCCGGGGATCTGGCCGAGCTTCTGCTCCGGCAGCGCGTACAGCGTGGTGTCGGTGACGATGCGGAAGTCGCACGCCAGCGTCAGCTCGAAGCCGACGCCGAAGCAGTAGCCGCGGCCGGCGGCGATGACGGGCTTCGTGCAGCGCGCGGGTGCCGCGACGTTCCACGCGAGCTTCGAGACATGCTCGGGCACGGCTTCGAGGAAGCCCTTGATGTCGCCGCCGCTCGAGAAGTGCTCGCCCTGACCGCGCACGACGATCACGCGCACGGCGTCGTTGGCGTCGAGCGCCTCGAACGCGATGCGCAGCTGCTCGCGCGTGACCATGCTGACGATGTTGAACGGCGGCCGGTCGAGGACGATGTCGGCGCGTTCGCGGGCTTCGTCGATCTCGACGCGGAAGCCGTCGAGGGCGGTGGGGAGGGTGATCGCGGGGTGTTGCAGGTCGGTGAGGTTCAATCTCTTCTCCATGTTGATCATTCCCTCCCCCCCTGGGGGAGGGTCAGGGAGGGGGCGAGCGCAGCGAGCGACGGTCGTGCTTCTTCCACCGGCGTCGCCATCGCTGCGCGATGGCCCCCATCCCAACCTTCCCCCGACGGGGGAAGGAGCGCTCGTGCCGTTTCCACCGCGTACTCCCCCGCCACCAGCTTTCTCCGCAGAATCTTCCCCACCGGCGACTTCGGGATCTCCGCGACGAACACGTACTCGCGCGGCCGCTTGAAGTTCACGAGATCCGAACCCTTGCAATAGGCCTCGAGCGCGGCGGCATCGACGTCGCCCTTGCGCTTGATGAACGCCACGACCCGCTGGCCCCAGCGCTCGTCCTTCAGCCCCGCGACCGCGACCTCGTCGACCGCGGGATGGAGCGACAGCACCGATTCGATGTCGACCGGCGAGATGTTCTCGCCGCCGCTGATGATCATGTCGTCGACGCGGCCGGTCACGAACAGGTCGCCGTCAGCGTCGAACCAGCCGGTGTCGCCGGTGAAGTACCAGCCGTCGCGCAGGCTCTTCGCGTTCGCCTCGGGACGGCGGTGATAGCCCTCGAAGGCCTCGTCGCCGGCGAGGTCCGCGATGATCTGGCCCTCGGTCCCCTGCACCACGCGCTGGTCCGGCGACGCGGCATCGAGCGCCACGACGCGCAGCCGCGCGTTGAGGCCGGCCTTGCCCGCGGAGCCCGGCTTGCCGACCGCGTCCTGGTTGATCGAGCAGGTGTAGATCTCGCTGCTGCCGTAGTGGTTGACGAAGAGCTCGGGGGCGAACGCCTTTTGCAGCCGCAGCAGCAGCGCGTCGTGCATCGGCGCACCGGCGAAGCCGAGCTTGCCGACCGACGTGATGTCGGTGTTCGCGAAGTCGGGTTGCGCGAGCAGGTCGTGGTACAGCGTCGGCACCAGGTAGAGGTGCGTGATGCGCTCGGTCTCGATCGCCGCCAGCGCCGCGCGGCCGTCGAACTTCGGCATGCACACGAAGCGGCCGTCGAGCATCGCCAGCGCGAGCAGCGAGCGCACGCCCATCGTGTGATAGAGCGGCATCACGCCGAGCGTGCGCTCGCCGTAGCCATAGCGGTTCTGCGCGACGTGCGCGAGCGCCGCGATGCGTTCCGCACGATGACGCCGCGGCACGCCCTTCGGCTTGCCGGTCGTGCCGGACGTGTAGAGCATCAGCGACCAGTCGTCGGCCTGCGCGCGCGGCAGCGGATCGTCCTCCTGTCGCAGCCAGTCGGCGAACGCCACGTCCGCACCGGTCGCGGCCCCGACGCCGATGCGACGCACCGTCGCGGCCAGTTCCGACGCGTCGACCGCGGCCTGCACCACCGGCTCGAACACGAGGAACTGCGATCCGGAATCCGACAGGCAGTAGTCGATCTCGTCGGCCTTGGCGCGCCAGTTCAGCGGCACCAGCGTGATGCCCGCGAACTGGCAGGCCCAGTGCAGCGTCGCGGCTTCGTGGCGGTTCTGCAGCAGCGACACGAGCGGATCCCCTCGTTTCAGCCCGAGGTCGTCGAGTCCGCGGATCACGCCGCCGATGCGCCGCGCCCACTGCGCGTAGCTCAGGCGCAGGTCGCCATCGACGAGGCCGATCGCACCCGGGTTGCGTTCGACGCTCTGCAGGAAGCCGCGTCCGAGATCAAGCATCGACGGTCGCCCTGGCAGCGCGGGCGCGCGCGACGTCGAGCACGGCCTCCACGATCGGGGTGTAGCCGGTGCAGCGGCACAGGTGGCCGGACAGCATCTCGCGCACGGATGCTTCGTCCGGATCGACGACCCGCTGCAGCCAGTCCGCGCAGGACATCAGGATGCCGGCCGTGCAGAAGCCGCACTGCAACGCGTGATGGCGCCTGAACGCGGCCTGCAGGTCACCCAGCAGCCCGTCGTCGCCGGCCAGGCCCTCGACCGTGTCGATGCGACGGCCGTCGGCCTGCACCGCGAGGGTCATGCACGCACGGACCGCGACGCCGTCGAGCCGGACCGTGCAGGCGCCGCACACGCCGTGCTCGCAACCGACATGCGTGCCGGTCGCACCCAGCGAGTGACGCAGGAAATCCGTCAGCAGCATCCGCGGCTGCGCTCCGCCACGTCGTGCCTTGCCGTTGAGCACCAGCGCGATCGGGTGCGTCGCGTCGCGCTTGAGGATGGATGAGGTCATCGTCGGCTTCCTTGCAATCGCGCCTGCTCGACCGCACTGCGGCCGAGGCGGCGCACGAGATGTCGGCGCGCGCCGGCACTGAGATGCGGATCGTCCTGCGCGTCGAGCGCCCAGGCGAATTCGTTGAGCGCGTCGTCGAGCGCGGTGCCGTCGAGCGCGTCCCAGTCGCGTGCCACGGGACGATCGGCGATGCCACCGATCGCGAGCCGGATGGACCGGTCGGTGACGACCGCGGCCGCGGCGCAGACCGCGTAGTCGCCGTGGCGGATCGAGAACTCGGTGAAGCCGAAGCGCTCGCCGGTGCGCGGCGACGGGAAGCGGACCGACTCGAGCAGTTCGTCACCGCGGCGTGCGGTACTCAGCATGCCGGTGAAGAGATGGTCGGCCGCCACCGTGCGCTTCCTCTCCGCGCTGCGCAGCACGACGTCGCCGTTGAGCGCGAGCAGGCACAGCGGCAGCTCCGCCGAAGAATCGGCGTGCGCGATCGAGCCGCACACGGTGCCCTTGTTGCGAATCTGGAAGTGCGAGATGTGCGGGAAGGCGAGCTTCAGCAGCGGCACGTCGGTGGCGAGCGACGCACGCCATTCGATCGCCGCCTGCGTCGCCGCGGCACCGATGCGCAGGCCGCCCTGCTCGACGGTGACCTGGCTCATCGCCGCGCTCCGCGAGATGTCGATCAGCAGGCTCGGTGCGGCCAGGCGCATGTTGAGGATCGCCATCAGCGACTGGCCGCCCGCGAGGATGCGCGCGTCGTCGCCGTGTTCGGCGAGGAGCCGCGCCGCCTCGTCGGCGGTGTCGACGCGCACGTAGTCGAACCCGGCCGGCTTCACGAGCCGATCCCCAGCAGTCGCGCGATGCGCGCCAGCAACCCGACCTTCGACGCAGCGACGTTGCCGCCCGCGGCCTGTCGACCCAGCGACTCGAACAACTGCGCGACGATGATCTTCGCGGCGCCTTCGAGCATGCGGCTGCCGACCATCGCGACCTTGCCGCCGACCTGCGCCTGGTAGTCGTAATGCAGCTGCGTCCCGGTGGCGGTCGCTTCGAGCCGCACGCGGCCGTCGCCCGACCCGGTGCCGAGCGACGAGATGCCCTGCCCCGCGAGCCGCAGGCTCCTCGGCGCGTCGATCTCCGACAGCGCGATCGTGGCCTCGTAGCGCGCCTTGATCATGCCGACGCCCACCGTGACGTCGGCCTTGTAGCGGTTCGATCCGTCCGCCGACAGCGCGTGGCATCCGGGGATCACGCGCGCCAGGGCCTGCGGATCGAGCAGCACGGCGAAGACCTGCTCGGGCGTCGCGGCGATGTCGACGGTGCCCGACGCCTGCAGCGCGAGGCCGCCGGCGGCCGGTGCGGCCTTCTGCTGCGCGGGCTTCTCGCGCGGCGCCGGGTCGGGCGTGTCCAGCAGCGCCAGCACGCGCGACGGCGTCAGCGGCAGCCGCACGTCGGCCACGTCCTTCAGCGGACGCAGCGCATCGGCGAACGCGTTCGCGATCGTCGGCGGCGTGCTCATGTTGTTGCCTTCGCCGAGGCCTTTCGCGCCGAGCGGCGTGAAGGGGCTGAAGGTCTCGAGGTGCACGATCACCGGGTCGGGGATCTCGCAGGTCGTCGGCATCAGGTAGTCGGCGAGCGTGCCCGACTGGAAGCTGCCGTCGGCGCCGTAGCGGAACTCCTCGAACAGCGACGCGCCCACGCCCTGCGCGAACGCGCCGCGGATCTGGCCGTCAGCGAGCGCGGGGTTCAGCAGGCGGCCGGCGTCGTGCGCCGTCACGTAACGATCGATGCGGACCGCGCCGGTGTCGGGGTCGATCTCGAGCCCGCAGATGTCGAACACGAAGCCGTAGGCCGCCGACGTGTTGACGCGGTCGTCGTCGTCGGGCGCGGTCAGCGTCGGCGGCGTCCAGAACGCGGTCTCGCGCAAGCCCGGCTCCATGCCGTCGGGCATCAGCGCCGGCGCCCAGTGCGGGCTCGCGGCGAGGCGCGTGAACGGCTGGCGCAGATCGGGGCCGCCGACGATCTGCCCGTCGACGAAGCGGATGTCCGCGACGTCCACGTCGAACTGCTGCGCCGCGAAGGCCGCGACCTTGTCGCGCAGCCGCGTCGCCGCGATGTGCACCGCCCCGGCCACCGCGCCGGCGAAGCGGCTGCTGTAGTTCCCGGCCGCCACCGACCACGCGTCCTTCGCGCTGTCGAACTCGACGTTCACCACGACCTGCTCCGGCCTGATGCCGAGCACGTCGGCGACCACCTGCGCGCACACCGTCATGTGCCCCTGGCCCGCCGGTGCCGACGCGATGGTGACGTTGACACCGCCGAGCAGGTCGATGGCCACGGTCGCGCTCGCGATGCCGCCGTTCTTCGGGCCCGCCTTCGCGCGCTGCGCGGGCGTCAGCACCGCACTGATGTAGCCCATGTTCGAGATCGACGGCTCGACGATGGCCGCGTGGCCGATGCCGTAGAGCTTGCCGGCCGCGCGCGAGGCCTGCTGCCGTTCGTGCAGGCCTGCTTCTGCGGCCGCGGCGACGGCCATCGCGGTCAGTCGCTCGTAGTCGCCCGAGTCGAGCACGGCGCCGGCGGCGGCGTGGAAAGGGAACTGGTGGCGCTTGACGTAGTTGCGCAGGCGCAGTTCGACGGGATCGATCTTCAGTTCGACGGCGATGCGGTCGAACAGGCGTTCGAGCGCGTAGAACACCTGCGGCCCGCCGAAGCCGCGCACCAGACCGGTCGGCGTCTTGTTGCTGACGACCACGCGGTTGCGGACCGCCAGATGCGCGATGTCGTAGGCGCCGGTCAGCGCGCCGTGCATGCGATAGAAGGTCGCGGGCTCGGGCGCGCGCAGGTATGCGCCCACCTCGTCGGCCTGGTCGTAGCGCAGCGCACGCACGCGGCCGTCCGCGTCGACGGCCGCCTCGATGGTCGTCAGGCGCGCGGTGGCCGACGTCGCGGCGCTGAGATGCTCGAGCCGGTCCTCCACCCACTTGACCGGTGCGCCGGCCTTGCGCGATGCGAGCCCCATCAGCACGACGTAGGGGAAGACCGCCTGCTTGACGCCGAAGCTGCCCCCCGAATCGCGCGGCACGCGGTGACGCAGCCTGTTGCCCGGCACCTTCAGCGCCAGCGCCATCACGGCGTGCAGCGAGAACGGGCCCATGAAGTTGGACGTGACGTCGTACGCGTCGTCACCCGTGAGGTACTCGGCGATCACCACCCCGCATTCGATCGGCGTGCACGAGTTGCGCGGGTAATGAACGGTGAGCGAGACGTGATGCGCCGTGGACGCGAACGTCGATTCGGGATCGCCGTAGCGATAGCGGCGATCCGACACGACATTGCTGCCGACGGCCTCGTGCAGCAGCGGCGCATCCGCCTCCATCGCGCGTTCGATGCCGATCACCGCGGACAACGTCCGGTACTCGACGCGGATGACATCGAGCGCGTCCTCGGCGAGGTAGCGGTCCTCGGCGATCACCACCGCGACCGGCTCGCCGACATACCGCACGCGATCGACCGCGAGCGCCCAGTGCTGCATCGGCTGCTTGACGCCGACGACGAAGGGCTGCGACCAGCGCTGCACGTCCTCGCCGGTGAGGATCGCGCGCACGCCGGGCATCGCCAGCGCCGCGGTCGCATCGACCGCGATCAGGTCCGCATGCGGATGCGGCGAACGCAGCACGGCGGCATGCAGCGTCCCCGGCTTGATCGCGAGGTCGTCGCCGAACGCGCCGCGCCCGCTGAGCAACGCGGCGTCTTCCAGGCGTTCCATCGCCCGGCCGACGTACGGTGCCGCTTCGTCCCGCGTGGCAATTGCCTGTTCGCTGTGCAAACCCGTGTCCCCGTATTGATGACCGTGGGCGCACAGTCTCGGCATCGATGGGGCAGGCCGTTAACGGACCAGTCCGATCGGCGACCGCAAAGTCCGATCACTGACCAATCAGTCC
>Ga0209724_1000434_pt1 | contig 40482 bp, 35 predicted proteins | sample grotaG_FD_184143 | JGI IMG/M metagenome (GOLD analysis project Ga0209724, IMG submission 184143) | Glacier valley bacterial and archeal communities from Borup Fiord, Nunavut, Canada, to study Microbial Dark Matter (Phase II) -... | ecosystem: Environmental > Aquatic > Freshwater > Ice > Glacier ... | reverse complement strand
TAACTATCTATTTATTAAGATGTAACTTTATGCAATTATCGCACACCAGATAGAAAAAGATACTGGAATGAATCATTTTGTAGGATTTAAAAACCGATAAAGCTTATTATACAACTGTTAAACCACCAGGAATTACTGCTTCAAATCATTAATTATCAGTATAAATGCACACGAAGTTAACGCCAATTCGAGTGCTCGGGATGCCCTATGGTCAAAATTGACTGTGTGATTTTTTCAGCAGACCCCTATTTACTCTTTCAGATATAAGTTGCTGTCTCCATAACTCAGAAAGCGGTAATTATTGGCCAGGGCATGATTGTAAATAGTACGCCATTCATTGCCCAGATAGGCTGAAATCAGCAGCAGCAGCGTACTTTGCGGCTGATGGAAATTGGTAATTAACCCGTCTGTTACCCTGAAACGATAGCCAGGGGCAATGATAATCTGGGTGGAAGCAGATAGTACATCCGTTTGATTCCGATCCAGCAATCCAATCAATGCATTGAATGCCTGACTGGCAGTAGGCTGATTTTCTTGTTCAGCATAAGCTTCCCACTGCGATACATGAAGGTCGGAAACATCTAATCCTGGATTATTTATTGCCTGAATGCCCAGCCAGTAAAGGCTTTCCAGCGTTCGTGCCGAAGTTGTTCCAACGGCAATTGTTTTTCCGGAATGATGAAAATGAAGCAGTTGATTCAGTAAATCACGATGGATGTAAAAATGTTCAGAATGCATTTGATGGCCTGAAATTGTTTCGCTTTTCACAGGCTGAAAGGTACCGGCTCCAACATGCAGGGTAAGTTCGGCTAGCTGGTGACCTGCATTTTTCAAATCGCTGAAAACCTTTTCAGTAAAATGCAAACCCGCAGTGGGTGCGGCTACCGAACCTTTTATCTTGGAATAAACAGTTTGGTATCGTTCCAGATCACTTTGCTCGGTTTCACGGTTCAGATAGGGCGGAATGGGCAACGATCCCGCATGTTCTATGATGCGTGCAAATTCGAAATCAGGATTGTTCCAGCTGAAACGGATCAGGCTCTTGTTACTCAATTGATTGGACTGTTCGGCATACAGTTCAATATCGATATCATTAATACGGATGGTTTTTCGTAAACGGTTGCCTTTCCATTTTTTTCGGTTGCCGATCATGCATTTCCAGATACAGGATCGGGTGGCCTGAAAGGCAATTTGGTAATCGGCCGGCTCAAACGGATCGAGGCAAAATACTTCAATTCTGGCTCCTGTTTCTTTCATAAAATGAATCCTGGCACGGATGACCTTTGTATTGTTGAAAACCAATAAACTATTGGCTGGCAGACACTCAGGCAATTTCTGAAACTGTTCATCGAGTATTTGCCCATTCTTCCAAATCAGCAGTTTTGACTGGTCGCGTTCTGCCAACGGATACCTGGCAATTTTATCATCAGGTAGATCATAAGCATAATCGCTTGTGGATATGCCTGTTACCTGTTCGAGTAGTTTATTTCTGTTTTCCATAGAATCTAAGGGCCAAAATTACAGATTTCAAAGGTTACGTCAAAATAACTTTGTGAAATATACAAGGCAATATAATTCTGGTTTAATATGTTGTATAATTTACTACCTTTACATATAATGTAAATTCACGACAGCAACTCACAATGGGCTATAAAGTATTTCTGGAGGAGTTTGGGTATATCCGGATGGACTAGGATTTAAATGTCCAAAGTTAAATATAACAGTTAAAATGCTCTATAAGAGTATGATACTAATCTTTAAAGTTATTGTAAATGGCAAAGAAACAAACAATAAAAGTTGAAAGTTTTGAAATTGTTCTTTACTCACAAAATAGTGAAGATTACATTTCGCTAACTGATATGGCCAGATTTAAAAATGCCGAAACAACCGGTCTAGTAATTTCTCATTGGTTAAGCACCCGTTATACTGTTGAATTTATGGGACTTTGGGAAAAAATGAATAACCCGCTTTTTAATGTTACTGAATTCAGTAACATTAAAAATGAAAGCGGAAGCAATGGGTTTGTTTTGTCGTCCAGACAATGGATTGAAAAGACCAATGCTGTGGGAATAATCTCAAAACCAGGCAGATATGGCAGCGGAACTTTTGCACATAAAGACATTGCTTTTGAATTTGGATCGTGGATATCTCCTGAATTCAAATATTACCTCATAAAGGAATACCAACGTCTCAAAGAAGATGAAAACCAACGTCTTAATCTTGAATGGAACTTACAACGAACCTTAGCCAAAGTCAATTACCGGATACATACTGATGCCATTAAAGAAAAAATAATTCCTCTTGAAATTACGCCGCTGCAAGCCTCAACCATTTATGCCAGTGAAGCCGATCTGCTCAATGTCGCCTTGTTTGGAAAAACAGCTGCACAATGGCGAGCCGGAAACCCCGAAGTAGATGGTAATGTGCGGGATGCAGCCACATTGGAGCAATTGGTAGTTTTGAGTAACATGGAGAGCATCAATGCAGTGCTTATTCATCAAGGACTGCCACAGGGCGAGCGGTTAAGGCAGTTAAATGCCATTGCCATTACACAATTGAAATCACTCTTGGGAAATAAACAAATTGCAAAACTTAAATAAGTGTTAAAACTTAATTTTATGAAACATTTATTTATTTTAATATTTTTATTTGTCTCCTATCATGCACTAAGCCAAGATAATCGTTCAAGAGACGGTATTGGATTCGATTCCTACTTCCAAAATTATAAAAAGGGAAATTTTCAAGGTCAAGTTTCTGGAGAACTTAATCTTGTTAAATCATCTGGAGAATCAAAAATAATTAACATAGATAAAGAAAATGCCATACTTCAAATTGTACCTGATTCAAATGAGGTTTATGATGTAAGCAAAAAGGATTATTTCTTCATAAATCAAAAGGGCAATATTTCAATCAAATATTCAACCTATGCATCCGCAAATGCCATCGCATTAAAAATTGATAACGTACTCTATGAACTCTCACTAATTGATGGAGCATGTGATTTAGTCATAAAGCAAATAGAATTTGTTTATAAACAAAATGTAAAACAAGAGGTTCTTTACTTATTCTTCACCGGTAAAGTTGGATTAAGTTATCCTAGGACCTGCGATAATCCAACCATTAGTATTCAACCAGGTTCAATTCTCATTTTTGCGATTGAGAAGTTAGAATAGGTATTCCTTTTATAAAAAGCTTATTTTAAAATTATTTACTCACTTTGCCCATTGCCCCTTTGCATTACATGAATTAATTATTTAAGTTAAATATTCTTTGAAGCAAACTAATTTCCTATTTTGTTTGCCTTAAAGAATATATTTATTAACTTTACAACAACGACTAGCGATACCATGAATGAAATTGTAGTGACATTGCTCGAAGAAGCAGTTGAATTTACAGGGATAAAGACAAAAAATAATGGAAGAGCTTTCATTTGAAGAGTTAAAAAATCTGCGTATTGGGACAACCGGGACACCTGCGAGGGATAAATATGAATTGGAAGCAGAATCAATAATCTTGACAGCAAAAATTAAACAGGTGCGAAAGTTAAAAGGCATGAACTAGGATGAATTAGGGATTATGATTGGGGTTAAAAAGTCTCAGATCAGCAAGATAGAAACAAACCCGCAGGACATGAAGTTAAGTACGATCATGCGAATAGTAAAAGCACTGGACCTTGAAATAGTATTAGAATCTAAAGGGATGAAGGTTAAAAGCGTTCTGGTATGAAACGAACAATCAATTTTTGAGGTAGAAGTAAATACAATTTATTATCACATAAAAGAGATATACAAAATTCAAGAACAAAACGAGGCGGCAACTATTCGAAAATTTCGAATAGTTCAAACCGAAGGGAAATGTCAGGTTGAAAGAGATGTTGAATTTTATAATCTTGATATGATTATCTCTGTAGGTTAACGTGTAAATTCCGACAGAGCTATGCAATTCAGGCAATGGGCAAAACAGTGTGTATTATATAATAAAGAAATGCCATGATAATATTAATAATTATTGTCCTTTTATTTCTGCCATTGATATTCCAGTTAGTCTTTGGTATTAAAGCGATTAATTCCTCAATTTCTTTAAGTTTTTGGCAAGTAAGTTTAATCAGTTTGCTGGGACAAGTATTTTCAACCATTGGGAGCCTTTTTCTAATGAGCGAATTATTAAGAATTGCCAATTCAAGAGATGGCTTGCCTTGGATCGGAGTTCTCATTATGGAATTATTCGTGGGATTAGTATTAATTATAACTATTTTAATTCAACGATACATTCAATATCGCAAAATTAAATTACTTAATGAATGATTCATTATATTACAAAATGATCGAAAACCCGTTCCTCCAAATATTCACGAGATACTACGGGTAAGCCGTTTCGCTTGCTTGTCAAAATAGGGGATGGTTTTAACTCTATAGCTCATTCAGCAAGTCCTTAGCATCCCGGGCTTTTAGTTTACCTTGTGTAACAAGGTTCATTTCTTTAACAGCCTGCTGCAATCCTTGCAGAATATCTTCCTTTGACTGGTCTGCGAATTCTGCTTCTTCCAAAAGCTTTGCCTTTGCCGGTGAGATTGATTTTGCTTTTGCAAATGGAAAATTATTAAGCAGTTCCAATATAAAATCCGCTTTGTTGTCATTTACATCAACCAATACTTTCATAGCTAATTATTTAATTTTGTATTTGTCAGAGATAAGTCAAAAATACAAAACTTAAACCCAATATCAAAACCTAAAGTCGTTAGTATAAAAGAATTGCTTCAGAGTACTTTCTGAGGTAGAACTAAATACCATTAATTACCACATTAAAGAGATATACAAGATTCAGGAACAAAACGAAGCAGCAACTATTCGAAAATTTCGAATAGTTCAAACCGAAGGGAAATGTCAGGTTGAACGCGATGTGGAGTTTTATAATCTTGATATGATTATATCTGTCGGTTATGATGCCAATACTACTTAGAAATTCTTACGATAACAATATTAAATAAACTTCTTTCTGTTTATAACTTTTGCATAAATTCAGGTTATGTTTATTTTATTTTTATTTACATTTGAGGTGTGAAAGATTAATACCCTTTGCCTCAATATGTATTGCTTGTGGATAATAAGGCTTTTGTGAAACAGTTGAACGTCAAGTTGGCAAAACATTATTACATCACAGGTTGGAAGATAAAAAATTTAGAATTTAAAGATATGAATAATGAGCGTTACCGTTATTGGAGAGAGGTGCAAAGAACCCAATTGGGGTTAAGTGCGAACCTTTATATGGTTTTTGCATCTGCAATTTTGGGATATGTTGTTAACTTCTTAGTGACTAAAAGAGTTGAGGTTGGATGTTCTGCAAAGGCTATACTTACAATAAGTATTTCTTTTTTGTTATTATCTCTGATTTTTTATGGTTGGTTTACTTATAACCGACTAACTGATTTCAGAAAAACATCTCAGCTAATAAATAAAGGTAAATCAGAACGTACAGTAAGTATTTTAACTTGTAAATTAGGAAATTGTACTTGGTATCTTTATTACTTCCAATTACTTTGGTTAATACTTGGCTTTATCTTCTCTCTAATTGGCATAGGTGTTTTTATTTATTCTTAAAATAGAAGTATGAATTTAAAAGGAGGCGTTTTAATAATTGGTTCATTGTTTTGGCAAGATGATCAAGGCACTGATCTTTTTCAAAGAAAGAATTGGAGAAGCAAAAGATTGGCCTTTAAAGATCGAATTCATGTTTTTGCGCCGATAAGGTATGGTCGGCTATCAAGATCTGATAAGTTTCAAATTGGAACTTATACAATGGTTCTTTCCAAAGATGCAGAATTAAGAAATGAGTTAGGAACAGCATATGTAATTCCAATGAAAAAGTTCACAATTAAATCACTAAAAGGAATTCAAAATCAAGCAAAATTTTTATCAATAGCCGAGAATATACAAGACGATAAATTAATTAAAGGCAAAGATAAATGGGGTATAATTGGAATAGTATTTAATCCTAAAATTGACGAACCACAAAAGACTAAGATTCTAAATTATTGGAAAGGTAAATTAGTAAAAGATGGTGGATTTGATCCAAATGAATATTGTATATCCCCAGAAAAACCTATTATGGGATCAAATGGAGAGATATTAATTTCATGGATTAAAACTATCGACGATAATATGCAAAAAGAAATGGATCAATTTGATTTTCTGCTAGCGACTTGCACTAAACCAACAAAGTATGCATCAATTGAAGGATTACAAGAAAATATCAGAAATGATAAGAGAAAATATTTATACAATAATATAAAAAATGGTATAACCACATTTATTGACCGCAAAGTGATAGAAAGTGAACGGAAATAATTAAATATACATATCATGCTTTTTTGGACTGATGAAAAAACAATCTTGTATCTTCAAGACTATCCATATGAGATAAATGATAGTTTTAAAATCCAACCATCATTTATAGCAAATAGGATTGGAATAAATCATAATGAAGTATCTATAGTCATTTTGAATAAGCGGGAATGCTTGACATTTTTTTATGTATGCAACTGTGAAGAAAATTTTGAAACTAAAGAGGTAAAAGGGCGGATATTTAAAAATCGGGAATTCGTTTTTTTTGTAAAGCAATACTTTAAAACTCAGGAAAAATCTTTCATTATATCTTTTATAAAAGACTTAAATTTGAAAGAGAATATTTCTTCCTTCATCAGATTTTCTCTAACACCAAGTCTTCGCAAATATGAATTAAGACCTTTTGGAACTTTATTGCCCATAATAGCATCAAATATTTATATCAAGAATGTTTTTTCAGCCCAATTAATTAGTAGACTTGATAAGAGTAAAATTGAGTTAAAATCTAGGAATCAGATAATTTTTTCCACTGATTTTTTATTGGATGATTCTAAAGAATATGTCATAAAAAAGGGCATAGAGTTTTTCTTTGAGTATTTTGAAGATGGCTATTATTTGGGTTTTAATTATACAAATTTTCTGCGTTCTGTTAAACCAATTAATAAATTGAACCTGAAAGAACCAATTGACCGCAAGAATCATAAATTTATTAATATCATTACTGGGAAGAGGCCACCACTAAAATTCATATACATAAAAGATATAGATCTTACGGAACAACTTTATGAAACTTATACAAATACAGCTATATATGATGTGCAATTTGGCCGGATTCGATTTAGTCAGGAAGCTTTTCATTTTGAACAAACAAATCTAAATAAAACAGTACAACTTATTTTTAAGTTAGAATCTTGTCTTAAGACTCCAATGCAAACTATTGATTTTAGCAACCTAAATATTATTGATTGGAATTTTAAGATTATCAAAAGAAAAAGAAAGTTTGTTTTCAGTGAAGGAGAACTTCATTTCACATCAAGCAAAGGACTTTACCATTCTGGAGTATTGCAGATCCCAAAGGATTTTAAACTTCAATTTCTCGTTTCAAAAAAAGTTGCTGATTTAAAAGGGAGAAGAAATATTCTAAATGATTTTAATGAAGCAATTAAATTCCTTTTTAAAGGATTCGTAAGTTCTATTGAAGAAAATGACCTATTAATTTATGACTATAACAATTTCGACACTAATTTTTTCTCTAAATTACTAGACCTTCATAAATCAGTGATCACTTATATTGTAGATCCATATAAGACCAGTTATAACTTAACGAAAGAGCAAAGTGAGTTGTTGAATTCTATTAATTTTCAGATAATTGATATCCTTAAAATAAAATCGGATTCATTTACAATTATTGGAGAAATTGACAAATATGTTTTTGCAAATGCGATCTTAAAAATTGGACTGAAAAAAGGAGCAATTCCCTGGAAAATAGATTCAATTGATCCGGATGATTCTTCCCATATCTTTATTGGAATTGATTTGGGACATGACCACGAAAAGCGATTATCAAATCTGACAATTACTGCAATTAGCAACCAAGGATGCTTAATTGATTGTGCCAAAGCTACAGGTATCGAAATAAATGAGAAAATACCAATGGATATTATAGAAAAAATATTTAAGAGGCTCTTTCATAAGTTAATTGAAAAGAAGCAATTAATTAAAAATATTACAATACATAGAGATGGAAGATTTTTTGAAAATATACCTGATTTTGAAGAGGCAATAAGAAAAGCTTTAAAAGGTCGTTCCGAACTCCAGATAAATCTTGTTGAAGTTGTAAAAAGTGATGTTCCGCTTATAGGGTTTAAAAACGGAACCCAATATGTTGATTCTTTTGAAGGACTTTATCTTTTCGTTGGTGACACTTCCTATTTGGTAACCAATGATCAATGTCTGAATACAGAAACGGCACCAAAGCCATTAAAAATAAGAAAGATTTCCGGATATAAAACGATAAATCAATTGACAGAGGAAATATATTGGTTAACAAAACCTTATTCAATAAATCTGTTTTTACCAAGTAAATTACCATTAACTACTTTACTTGCGAATAATTTATCTTATACGGGTGGATTAGTACATTTTATAACTATATAAAACCTTGAAATCATTATGTGTAAACTAGTAAATTCCAATAAATATAAATCAAATACCCAATCCCAATGACCTAAACTCTCAATTCAACTAAAAATATTGCCGTTGAATTCGCTATTGCTTCTAAAAATAAAGACCTAACTCATTTAGAAAGCCTACTATCAGAAAATGGCACCTACGATATTCAAACAGGAGATTTTGAAATCCTTTTAGTAGGCAAGCAAGAATTCATCAAATGTTATGGAATGAAGAATTAGAAAATTGAAATTATGAGTATTGACTATGAATCTCCAGAAGAAGCAAATATTATTTGAATCCTTTTTAAGTGAATGGAATTACAGGTTTAAAAACATTCCTTTCATTTTAAGATATCTGGCATCGTACCCCGAACTGGTTTCGATATTGAATAATTTTGTACCGCTTCAGCCAGAGGAATTCAATCAGTCGCAGATGGAATGGGTTTCACTTATCGCACAGTTTGACCATCCACTCGATCAGGAGTTTTTTAAACCGTATTGGGTGCCGATCCAGAACGATGGGTATGATTATTTTATTGATTTATCTTCGGAAAATTTATCCCTATTTGAAATTCAATATTTCTTCTTCGAACCCTACAAATGGTACAAGAAATACCATTTTAAAGACATTACTGAATTACTCATTTCTGTTGACGACCCTTCTGTGGATATAAAACTTCATCAACGTATGAACCATTCGGAAATGCTGGCTGAGAGAAAACAATTTTTTATTGAACGTGATCTGTTGGGCTTTGAAGGGAAAATTGAACCTATTGAAATTAGCCTAAGACTTATTGCTGGAAACAGCAATGAATCTTCATTTCGTTTAACCGGAGACACCCTTGTTTTTTTTGAAGTACAGCCATCAATAATCGGGTTACTCGCGGGAGATATTGAAATAACCCTTCACAAAATCAAGTCGGGCTACCATGGAGTGAAAGATTTTAAATCCAGGATAAAAAATATTGCAGCCCTTGTTTATCTCATTCAAAATATAGACACAGAGAGTCTTAGTTCCTATAAATTCTCATTCAATTCAGGAAAAGATTGCTTTGTCAAATACCGTAATCAAGTGTTAACGGTAAGGCATACCGATCAATCTTTACTTGCGGATCTTATTGAAAAATATGAACTTTGCAAAAAAGTAAATAATTCGAACAGCATTTAAAACTGACAAATCAAATGAAATCACAAGCAGTCAACTTTCACGGGTTACAATCAAACGTCTTTGAATTAGAGAAGACCTCAGCAAAGATGAATCTATCAGAAGTATTTACTGAAAGAAGTTTCGGAACTTATCTGAATGTATTTACTTTATTTACCGCACATTTCAATGCTATTCCAAATTTCATTCACGAAATTGAGATCGATTGTTTAAAAGCGAATAGTTGGTTTGCAGAGCATTACAAAAGCGAAATTAAAGACTGTTACTATTCTAAAATTTACCGGGATCAATCAAAAAAAGCAGAACTGGACGAAATGTTTTATTTTCTATACGAAGATTTAATCGTTAATTTTGAAGTAGAGAATTCCAAAGTCAGGTTTCTATTCAAAAAAACACATATTGACAAAATTGAGCTTATTAATCTTGAAATTAATAAATTCAAAAAAAGAAGAAAAAAGGGACTACCAGAAATCTCACTTTTGGTAAACACCAGTAATGGTATTGAAACCAAATCATTATTTATAACGAAGCCCAAATTAAGTATAGCAGATAATTACAATGACGATTTTAAAGAAATTCATCAAACCATCATCAAAAGACTTTCAAAGAACAATGATAAAGGCCTTGTTCTATTACATGGTAAAGCAGGAACAGGCAAAACCTCCTACATCCGATATTTGATTTCAATGGTCAAAAAACAGGTGATATTCCTTCCTCCAAACATGGCAGGTGCGATCACCAATCCGGATTTGATTTCAATATTAATTGACAATCCGAACAGCATTTTTGTAATCGAAGATGCTGAAAACATTGTGGTTGACAGGGAAAAGAATGGTAGTTCACCTGTTTCAGCATTGCTTAATATATCTGATGGGTTGCTATCCGATTGTTTAAATATTCAGATCATTTGTTCTTTCAATACAGATATTTCAAAAATCGACAATGCTTTGATGAGAAAGGGAAGATTGGTAGCAAAATATGAATTCAAAGATCTTGAAGTTGAAAAAGCACAATCACTCTCCACAAAATTAGGTTTCAAAAGTATCATCGATTCACCCATGACTTTAACTGCGATTTATAATCAGGAGGAAAAAGATTTTCAACAATCCAGGAAGCCTAACACAATTGGGTTTAATGGATAGGATAAAGCTTTTTAAAAATCAAGATTTAGGCAGCATACCAGTTATCCGGAAATTCCGGATAACTCTAATTTTCTTAGTGGCTCACTTGCGACACTTGCGACACTTGCGACACTTGCGACGGTACTATTTCAATTTTTCACTAAATACAAATTACACGAATTTAAAACGAATTTGACGAATGGGGTTCAAGATCCATTTTCTCATTTTCTCAGGCGTTCCCATTTTGGTAATTGATATCAAATAGGCATTTTTGCAAATAGTATCGTAGGATTCGTAGGAACGTAGGAAATGAAAACCATTTCCTACGTTTCCTACGGTCCTATTTCAATATTTGACATTTTCGCACTTTTTTAATTGGTTGCCGATTTTAAACATCGAAATTCATAAGTGATAAAGTTAAAGAGGTTGAAGGAGAGGTTGTTGACCCAGTTCCTAAGGTTGAGAAGTTAAAGTAAGATTAGATAAACGATACCTTTGGGTATGATTTTGGGAAAATAATTCCCTGAAAAGAGTGAAATGTTCCCATTTTGGTAAATGATTTCAAATGTGCGTTTTTGCAAATAGTACCGTCGCAAGTGTCGCAAGCGTCGCAAGTGAGAAGTATTAAAATAAAGAATAAAGAATAGGACATAAAAAAAGAGGAGAACTTTCGTACTCCTCTTTAAGTGGGCGATGAGGGATTCGAACCCCCGACCCTCTGGGTGTAAACCAGATGCTCTGAACCAGCTGAGCTAATCGCCCGAATGTGTTATTGTGAACGCGCTTTGTTTTTTAAAGCGTTGCAAAGATAGACCCATTTTTGAATTCTGCAAACAAAATGTTTAAATATTCTCATAAAACTTCTGCCACTACAAAAGTACTTCCGCCCACAAACACCAGATCGTTTTTCCCAGCATTAGCAAGGGCTTCATAAAGTGCCTGACGAACAGAGGGGTATGAATTTCCTTTCAATCCAAACTTGGTCGCTTTGGCTGCTAGTTCTTCCGGTTGGGTGGCTCGTGGAATGTTCGCTTTGGTAAAATAATAGTACGCATTGGTCGGCAAAAGGGATAAAACTTCATTCTGATCTTTGTCGTTTACCATGCCAATGACGAAATGAAGCTTCACAAAGTCTGTCTGATTGATTTGTTCAACCACCAATTTAATGCCTGCCGGATTGTGCCCTGTATCGCAAATGGTCAGGGGATTGTGTCCTAAAATTTGCCAGCGTCCCATCAATCCGGTATTTTTAATAGTACTCATTAAACCTTTTCGGATACTATCTTCTGATAAGTCCCATCCTTTTTCATTCAAAATATCAATGGTTTTAAGAACAGTCGGTACATTGAACCGTTGATAGATACCCAATAAATCCAACTTTAAATCGGGGTAAACTACTTCACCTTCACTAAAAATATTCATGCTTTGCTTTCCCTCGGTGGTCAGCATTCCAAAAGTGGCTTTGTAATATTGGTCTGCAAAGGCAATTGGGGATTGTGCTTTGGATGCTATTTGTTCAAACACAGCATTCGTTTCTGTGGCCGATTCCCCTATGACCACTGGGATAGATGGTTTTATAATCCCTGCTTTTTCTGCTGCTATTAATGGTAAAGTATTTCCCAGCAACGCCTGATGGTCGAAACTGATGTTGGTAATCACCGACACTTCAGGAGTGATGATATTGGTAGAATCCAACCGTCCACCCAACCCAACTTCAATCACAGCCACATCAACCTTCTGGCTGCGGAAGTAATCAAAAGCCATCGAGACGGTTAGTTCAAAGAAGGAAGGTTCTAATTTTTGGATCTCATTGTTTGAAAGAAATAAATCAGTGAACTGTACCACAGCTTCTTCGGTAATCATTTCACCGTTTACACGAATGCGTTCCCTGAAATCTTTTAAATGCGGCGAAGTGTAAAGTCCTGTTTTATAGCCTGCTTCCTGTAAAATAGAGGCGATTATATGGGAAACTGACCCTTTGCCATTTGTTCCAGCCACATGTATACTCTTGAAAGTACGGTGCGGAAAATCAAACATTTCGTCCAGACGTATGGTATTGTCAAGGTTATCTTTATATGCCGCTGCGCCAGTACGCTGGAACATTGGCAATTGACTGTATAAATAGTTAAGTGTTTCCTGATAAGTTTTCATTCCTTCAATGTTATCAACAAATTATTTCGGTAAAGTTGATAATTAAAGGCCTATCAATAGCGTTTTGCACGTAGTTTTTTTTTATTTTTATAGAAATCTTAAAACAACGGGATGGCTGCTAAAAAACAAACGAAGATTTTTGTGCTCGACACCAATGTGATTTTGCACGATCACACTTGTATTTATCAATTTCAAGATAACGACATAGTGATTCCAATTACAGTTTTGGAGGAGCTCGACAAGTTTAAACGTGGGAACGATCCTATTAATTTTCAGGCCAGGGAATTTGTACGTGAACTGGATGAAATCATTGGTGACCAACTTTTTAATGGGGGCATTAAACTGGGACCTGATAAAGGGAAACTGATAGTAGAAACCGGTAAACCTTTTTCTGAAGAACTCAAGCAATCTTTTATTGAAGATATTCCTGATCATCGTATTCTGGCCATTACTATGCATGTTGCCCAAAAATTTCCAACACGGCCTTGCATTCTGGTTACCAAGGACATCAACTTGCGTATGAAGGCCAAATCGTTAAAAATACTAGCGGAAGACTATTACAACGACAAGGTAAAAGACATTCAGGAATTGAACAAATGTGTTACTGAACTGGATAACTTCGACGATGTACTTATTGAAAAATTATACAATGAGAATACAATTCCGGTTGAATTAATGGGTTTTGGTAGAATTCCTGATATCAATGAGTATTTTATTGTAAGATCATCTAAATCTAGTGTGTTAGGTCGTTACGATGGTGGACTTAAAAAGATTGTCAGGGTTGAGAAAAAAACAGCTTATGGTATTAAACCCCGAAATGCAGAACAGACTTTCAGTCTGGATGCTCTCTTTAATCCTGAAATAAAACTAGTTGCACTTACAGGTAAGGCAGGAACCGGTAAAACACTTTTGGCCTTGGCCGCTGCATTGGAACAGCACAAAAGCTTCGGACAAATATTGCTGGCTCGCCCTATTGTGGCTTTGAGTAACCGCGATCTGGGTTTTCTACCGGGGGATGCACAGGAAAAAATTAGTCCTTATATGCAGCCTCTTTTCGATAACTTATCGGTCATCAAGCACAGTTACAGTGCACGCAGTTTGGAATATCAGAAAATAGAAGAACTTCTTAAAGACGAAAAGCTCATTATCACCCCTCTGGCATATATCCGTGGACGAAGTTTATCCAATTCGTATTTTATCATCGACGAGGCTCAAAACCTGACTCCGCACGAAATAAAAACCATCATTACCAGGGCTGGCGAGGGAACTAAACTGATATTCACCGGCGACTTACAGCAAATCGACTCACCTTACCTCGACATGAAATCTAATGGGTTGGCCTATATGATTGAGAAAATGAAAAATCATGAGATATTTGCTCATGTCAATCTTCTCAAAGGTGAACGAAGTTATCTGGCCGAACTGGCAAGCGATCTATTGTGATTTTACAATGGGGAGTTTGGATAAATAGACTGATTTGTATGGTTTTGAAGGCCAAACATAACAGTCTACATCCTGTTTCTTTGATTTGCAGAGTAGAAAAGTAGTAAAATGTATTCGATCTAAGTTCCTCATTTAGAAAGGAAATAAGGAAATAAGGAATAAGGAATTGTTTGCACTGTACGATTGTGGTGGGCAATCCGTGTAATCCATTTTAATCCGTGCAATCTTATTAACGTGAGTTCAATATAAGCGTAAGGCAAGCGAATGCTTTACTAAAAAATTTTAATCAGAGGATACGCTGTGGCTCTCAAATATTACCGCCAAGACCGCCAAACCGCCAAGACCGCCATTTGTCGTTTTAATCTTGCAGGGAGTGAAAGTACCATTAAAACGACAAGTGGCGGTCTTGGCGGTTTGGCGGTCTTGGCGGAAATGAAGCAAGAGTATACCAGGGATTCTATCTATATAGAATTGAGCGCTTTTGAATAAAATAGGAAAGCTAATATTGCCAAACCCACTTTTGGATAATTGTTTATTTCACACTGTTGCTTAAATTGAACTCACGTTAATATGCCATTCATTCATATTGCGAATTCCGTGTAACAAATCTTCAATTTTCATTCGCTTCTTGCCTGAAAGTTGAATATCGGTAATTGATAGCCATCCATCATTACATGCAATCATTAAGGTTTTACCTTCACTACGCAAAGTTCCCGGAGCTTGCGGCTTATATAGGTTATCAATTTTGGCTGCATAAATTTTAGCAGTTAGTACTTCAGCCTTATCCTTATGAATTAATTCGGTCCATGCTGTAGGGTATGGCGACAATCCTCGGATCAGATTGCGCACCGATTCGGTATCTCTGGTCCAATCAATGCGACAATCGTCTTTAAATATCTTGGGGGCATGTCTGATGGTTTCATGGGTATTCATTAATGCAGTTTGATCTAATGCTTCAACCCGACCTGTCACCAGTGCATCCACTGTTTTTAGCACCAGATTGGCTCCAATAGCCATCATACGGTCGTGCAAGTCGCCAACCGAATCATTTTCTGAAATAGCAATTCTCTCCTGAAAAATAATTCGTCCGGTATCTATTTCCTGATCAAGCAGGAATGTAGTTACTCCTGTTTCCTTTTCACCATTGATAATTGCCCAGTTGAGTGGGGCAGCGCCCCTATATTGGGGTAGAAGGGAAGCATGTAGATTGAAAGTCCCAAGCGGAGGCATGTTCCAAACCACCTCAGGCAACATCCGAAAGGCCACAACAATCTGAAGGTCAGCTTTCAGGTTTGACAGTTCCTCCAGGAATTCAGGATTCTTCAGTTTTTCTGGTTGAAGAACTTTCAATCCATTTTCAACAGCATACTTTTTTACAGCCGATTCAGTCAATTGTCGGCCACGTCCAGCTGGTTTGTCGGGACCGGTAATTACACCCACAATCTGATATCCATTGTCTACCAATGCTTTCAAACTCTCGACTGCAAAATCCGGAGTTCCCATAAATACAATTCTGATTTCTTTCGGTTGCATAGTGTAAATTTAAAGTTTGTATTTATTTTCTAAGTCAGCCCTGAGCCTTCTGTTACCTTTTATCGCTTTTGGCCAATATGGACAATTCTTGCATCCGTTTGAACAGCAATAGCCACGCTTTACGAGGTACAATTCTGTCATTACTCTGTATCCATCCCGATTTATTGTATAATCCACACCTTCCACCTGCGTTTCTCCATATTCTGAATCAAACATCGAATCGAACATTCCCATACTTATGAATTTATAAAATAATCCAATCTGGTTTTAGAACTTAATCTCACTAAATCGCTTTCGCTTTCTAATATAAAATTGAAAGACAATACTTTTAGAAAGCATTTCGTCGAATGTCTTTATATTCACATTCTTACATGCCAAATTTCGTTTACGGTTCAACGCAGGTAAGGATTTATAAAAATGCAAATGAGCCTTCAATACACTTTTAAACCCTTTGAAATTGAATTGGCCAAGCAGTTTGGTAGTGGCAACGCCATCCAATATCATCCTGATAAATAGAATATAAAACAAATGATGAGCAGGTAAGTTTTTATAAAGCAGCCAAAGATTATTTCTGAAGTTCAAATACAGCTTTTGGGGATTATCGTAGGCAAGCGTGCCGCCTCCTACATGATATACAACACTTTCGGGAGTATAAACTATCCGGTAGCCGCGGTTTTTGAATCGCCAACAAAGATCGATCTCTTCCATGTGGGCCCAAAAGTCAGCATCGAAACCTCCAACAGCATGAAAAAGTTCCTTTCGAACAAATATACATGCTCCGGTAGCCCAGAAAATATCTATTATGGAGTCGTACTGGCCATTATCAGCTTCCACTTCATCAAAGATGCGTCCACGGCAGAAGGGATACCCAAATCGGTCGATAAATCCGCCTGCTGCACCTGCATATTCAAAATGTGTTCTGTTATGATAGCTGAGTATTTTAGGTTGAACAGCTGCAATGCTTTCCTCAGATTCCATGATACGAATAGGGGAATCAAGCCAGCCAGCGGTTACTTCAACATCGGAATTGAGTAGGACAAAATAATCGGCTGCTATTTGCTTCAATGCTTCATTGTAACCTCTGGCAAACCCATAGTTCTGTTCTAGATCGATCCATGTAACCTCAGGGAAATTATTTGTTATTATCGAAAGTGATTCGTCAGTTGAGCCATTGTCGGCAACAACAATTTCAATTGAATCACCCTTGCTGAATTCAATAACTGAAGGTAGAAACTGTTGTAATAGTTTGGCTCCGTTCCAATTCAGGATAACGATAGCTATTTTGGCATTACTCATCGGGCCATTATGGGATCAGCAGTTTGGCTAAAACAACAGCCATACTTTCCTTTTCAAGGTTATACAATATATTGGCAATCTTTTCCATTTTCTCTTTGTCGGTTGACTGCAAAACTTCTTTAATCTCCCGGATTTGCTTTCCAGTCATTTCTTCTTCAAGCAATGACCATATTTTAAGGTTCTCATCCTCCTGTTTCGGAACACCCAAATGTTCCAATTCCAATTTAGTAGCTTCCAGTATTTCACGAGCTTTCATAATTACCGGATCAATATCTTTACCTGTACCGGCAGCATCTCGCAAGCTCCAACTTGAATAATCGTATTTTAACTCTTTGATCATCCGTATCTTGCTGCTTTCTTTTCCAAAAATACGTTCAAGGAAAATAATAGTATGACTTTTCCAAGCTTCAAGATCAAAGTTCTTTGCTGTCAGGTTTTCAAGCTGATTGGCGATGAGTTCAATTTCTTTTTCGATCATTTTATTGATTGTTAGTCGGATGCAATTTACGATGAAAATTGGATCATTCAACATTCTTTAGGAAAATAAGTTCCCAATAAAATTGAACTGAATAATTGCCTGCTTACCTTTTGAATAGCACTATGCCAGATGCTTGTGAACTATTTTATAAAATTCGTCAAAATAGTTGGCATTACAAGCAATCATTTCACCTCCAAAGAGATAATTTTCACCACCATTGAAATCACAAACTTTACCACCTGCCTGTTTTAAAATGATGATCCCAGCTGCCACATCCCAAGAGTGTAGTGCGTGTTCGTAAAAGGCTTCGAACCTACCAGCCGCAACATAAGCCATATCGGTGGCAGCAGAACCCAAACGACGCATTCCATGTGAGTTGCGCATAAAGAAGTTCATCGATGCCATGTATTGGTCAAGTTTGGCAAATTCGTAATAAGGAAAACCGGTAGCAATCAATGAATCAGTAGTTAAAGCTGCTTCTGAAACATGAATTTCATGTCCATTCATATAAGCTTTGCTGCCTTTCCATGCATAAAACATCTCGTCAAGGCTGATTTCATAAACAACTCCCATAACGACTTCCTCATCTTCCATAAGGGCAATGCTCACAGCATAAGGAGAAATACCATGAATATAATTGGTTGTTCCATCCAGTGGATCGATCACCCATCGGTACTTTTCTCCCTTATCGACTGCAGTTCCTTCTTCAGCAATAAATCCTGAATTGGGTAACAATTCACGCAAGTTAGCAACGATGCGGACTTCAGCAGTTTTATCAACATAAGTCACCATGTCCGATTTTCCTTTGTGGATAATATCTGCGGCTGTAAATTTCAGTCTTTCATCAGAAATAAAGCGGCCAACTTCTCGTGCCAGCCATTGTACTTGTGTGCAAAGTATTTCGAGATTCATTTTTTTTTAATTTAAAGTTTAAAGTTACAGGTTTCAATTCTGTGTTCCCCACTTGCTGATCTATTTATTTTTATTTAAATCGTTAATCGTTAATCCTTCCCGAATACTCGGGATTAATCTTTATTTTCTTATTTTCCCAATTCTCCGCTCTATGTTTCTATCACCTTTCCTCCAACGTTTCCATTGGGTAGTATTTCTTCAAGTTTAACATTGACAATCTGGTTCTCTATATCTACTCGATATTCCATTTCAACCCTTACATAGTTATCTGTAAATCCGGTAAGAATCTTTTTGTCTTTTTGTTCTTCAAAGAGTACCTTGTGCACGGTTCCCTGATTTTGTGTATAAAAGTACTCTAATTTTCGATTTGAAAGTTCTATATATTGTTGGGTGCGGTGTTTGCGTTCCTCAACTGGTATAACAGGCTTTATTTCAAGTGCTTTTGTTCCAGGACGCTCAGAATACGGGAATGCGTGTAATTGAGAAACGTCAAGATCGTTAATAAATTGGTATGATTCACGAAAAAGTTCATCCGTTTCACCATTTGTACCGGCAATAATGTCGACGCCGATAAATGCAGATGGAATCTCTCGTTTGATTTTTGCCACCCGACTTTCAAATACCTCTCGTTTATATCTACGTTTCATCAATGCCAGAACATCATTCGATCCTGATTGAAGGGGCAGATGAAAGTGAGGCATGATATGACTCGATTGTGCAACAAATTCGATGATCTCATTGGTCAGCAAATCAGGTTCAATTGAAGAAATACGGATTCGTGGAAGAGTTTCAATCTTGTCGAGTTCTTTCAGCAAATCAATAAATTCTTCACCAGTCGATTTCCCAAAATCACCAATATTGACTCCCGTGAGGATGATTTCCAGTGTTCCTTTTGCAACAATTTCACGAGCCTCAACTACCGTATTGCTGATGGTGTCGTTGCGGCTTCGTCCACGTGCATAAGGGATGGTACAATAAGTACAATAATAATCACATCCATCCTGAACTTTCAGAAAACTACGTGTCCTGTCGCCAAATGAATAGGCATGAAAATAATTCTTGATTTGATTGGGTTGCTGTATATGTATTTCAGGCTGATCCTTTTTATTAAGATTGCCTAAATATTCAGTAATATTGAGCTTCTCGCCAGATCCAACAATCAGATCAACACCTTCAATCTTTTGAATGACTTCGGGTTGCAATTGAGCATAACAACCTGTCACAATAATCAATGAACCTGGATTTCTGCGTATAGCTTGTCTGATGATGTTGCGGGTCTTCTTGTCACCTTCGGCAGTTACAGAACATGAGTTAACCACTACTACATCAGCTTTCTCAGAAAAGTCGATCCGTTCGAACCCTACATCTTCAAAACGCCTTGCAATACTTGATGTTTCGGAGAAATTGAGCTTACACCCTAAAGTGTAAAATGCAGCCTTTTTGCCAAAATAGTCCATTAAAAACCTTTTGTTCATTTACTTAATGTAGGGCAAAAGTACTAAAATTATCCTTAAGCAAAAGACCTTTCTATATGACTTTGAAGGTGAATTGGTAGAATGTGTTTGAAAAAGTACAATGTGGGTTGAAAATGAAACATCTGCGGTAATATATTCTTTTTTTGCATTTCATTGGCGTAGAATTTTCCTGGATAGAAATATCAGAAATTAATTCAATCCTAAATGCAATAATTTGCGTATTAATTTTCGGTTGTACCTGAATATTTTGCATATTTGTAAAAATATTCGGTTATGACAGAAAATATTGCAGCAATAGCGAAGTTTAATTTTTGGAACGAAAATATTATCGATTTGGGATACGAACGAAAAGAATACCTTGGAAAGATAAGTCTTTTTTCTGGAAATAGGCTTATAAAAGTATTGGTTGGTCAAAGGCGTTCCGGGAAAAGTTACATTTTACGCCAGATTGTGAGTCAATTAATCAAATCTGGTGTACCACCCCAGAATACATTTTATATTAATATGGAATTTGTCGAATTTGATTTTTTATCTGATTATAAAGCATTGTCTTCGTTAATTAATACTTACAAAGCAGAACTAAATCCAGTTGGAAAGATCTATTTACTTATCGACGAGATTCAAACAATTGAGGGATGGGAACGTCTTGTTAATTCATATTCGCAAGACTTTACTGATTCTTATGAAATCTTTATCAGTGGTTCCAATTCGCAAATGCTGTCAGGTGAATTAGCGACCTTATTGTCGGGCAGATATGTTTCATTTCAAGTTTACCCTTTCAGTTTTCCTGAATTTTGTCAGTTCAAACAAGTTGAGCAATCAAAGTTTTCTTATCTCGACTATCTACAAACTGGAGCTTTACCCGAATTATTTCACTTACCAGAGCATGAAATTAAAAGACATTATGTTTCGGCAATAAAAGATACTGTGCTCCTACGTGATATTATTCAACGTCATAACATCAAGGATGCCAAATTATTGGAGGATATTTTCGTATATTTGGTAAATAATGCATCAAACCTTGTATCGGTAACTAATATTGTAAATTATTTCAAATCGAAAAACCGTAAGGTCAATTATGAAACTGTGGCAAATTATATACAGTATGTCGAAAACACTTTTTTGATTCACCGGGTAGAACGTTTTAACATTAAAGGCAAAGAAATAGTTTCTGGCACTTGCAAATTTTACATCAACGATCTTGCATTTAAGAACTACCTATATTCAGGTTTTGGTTATGGCATTGGTTATTTGCTCGAAAACGCGGTTTACCTGCAACTACGACAATCCGGATACGAGGTTTTTGTGGGTACAATGCGAAAAGGAGAAATCGATTTTGTTGCCAAAAAAGAAGACCGTGTGATTTACTTTCAAGTTGCTTATTTGCTTGCAGACGAACAAACAATTGAGCGGGAATACAGTGCATTTTATTCGATCAATGATAATTATGAAAAATTTGTTGTCTCCCTTGATGATGTTAAGTTCCCATCCAATTCTGGTATAAAGCATATTCAAGCATGGAAACTTGATGGGTTATTATAAAAGTTCTAAAAATACTTATAAACATCAGAAAAACAGATATATATTAATAAAATACCATATTAATAAGTTCCCGAATTATCTATTTCTAATAGTGGATCATCTTTCCAATTTATCCCTTTCGAGGCCTCTTGTTGCGAAGGTAAACAATCTGTCCTTCAGCGGGTTCATCACCACTTTCCATTCTGTTTCGCTTTAGCAGGGGTTTAAGTCTCAGCCCATATTTTTGAGAAATATAACGCATCTTGTCGCCATTTTCAACAACATGTTGCTTGTGAGCCCGATTGGCTCTTCTATATTTTGCTTCAACATAAAGGATTTCATTTACCTGGGGTTGTGTACCTTTTTTGAAATCATTGTAGGTATACAGTTCCCAATCCTTCAATTTTAAATCTTTGGTAAGGTTTTCATAAGTGTCGCCTACACCTACCACAATGGTGCGCAATCCGTTACGATGTTCAATATTGTGAAAAGTATTGTGTTTTGCCAAAACAGGCCGGTGTAATTTGATCTGAACAGGTCTTTTTTCTACTTTGGCCATTGGTCGGTCAATCAAATCTTCATCGTAAACGAAGAGTTTAAAATCCTCTATAATTTTGATCAGGCGTTGCGCATAACTTGGATCAGTGGCATAGCCGGCCTTTTTTAAACCCATAGCCCAACCGATATAATCTTTAGGATCGAGCTTAAAAAGAAATCCATATCGGGTCCCACTCATCAGAAAATTTGAATGGTCGATATAAGATGCTTCGGCATGTTCATATTTTCTGAAACATTCCTGGCTTGCGTCATCATCGTGAAAGATTGTCTTTCCTTTCCACTCGCTTTTACATTTTATTCCGAAGTGATTATTTGCTTCTGTAGCCAATCGACTATTCCCATCTTGCGATTCCCAACATCCTTGTGCAAGAGTAATACTGGCAGGAATACCGCTACGCTGCATTTCAGAAATAGCCAATTTATAGTATTTCTGAATGTATTCGTTGCGTGTACGTTGCTGTGGCAAAGCAACAACAGGAATAAATAGAGCCAGTGTAATGAATAGGATCGTGAATTTTATCATCTGCTTTTTTACGAGTGGTTCTGCAAAAATACGAAAATGTTGTTACTTAAGGCCATTGGTAAATAAGAACTATTAACGTATATTTGGGCCAAACTGTTTATAAATGAAAACGACGGAAATCAAAATTGTTGTACAGGAATATGAAAATAGAAGTGAATTACCTAAAGATGATCAACTTCTATTGACAGAAGCCAGAAGAATTACTGCCCTGGCTTATGCACCATACTCGGGGTTTCATGTGGGGGCTGCCGTTTTACTTGCAAATGGAATGATAATAACAGGTAATAATCAGGAAAATGCTGCTTATCCCTCAGGATTGTGTGCAGAGAGGGTTGCCTTATTTTATGCCAATGCCAATTATCCTGAATCCGCTGTAAAAGCAATTGCTATATCGGCCGCTAAAAATGGTGTTTTGGTAAATGAAACAGTTAAGCCATGCGGTTCGTGCCGGCAAGCTTTGGCCGAAACTGAAGTACGCTATGAAACTCCCATCCGTATTATTCTTGACGGGCAAAATTCAATCATTGTTCTAAATGGAGTAGAAAGTTTGTTACCACTGAGTTTTTCCAAACGTGCACTTTAAAAACAAAAGGGGATTGCACCCTAAAGTACAATCCCCCAACAATCACAACCAACCAAGCAACCTATTATCTTATTTCAATCTGTCGTGAAGTGCTGTTTTTTTGCTCTACCCGTTTTGGTAATTCGATGGTTAATATTCCATTTTTATGGGTAGCGTTGATCATCGATGCATCAATATCCTTGGGTATGGCAAATGAACGCTGGAACGATGTATACCTGAATTCAGTACGGACTACTTTTCCTTTTTCCTTCTCTTCTTTTTTATCTTTCTTCTCAGAATAAACCATTAAATAATCATCTTTCAAATCAATTTTGAATTCATCTTTTTCTAGGCCTGGAGCTGCAATTTCAATGTCGAACTTGTCGTTGGTTTCGTAAATGTTTACAGCAGGAGTCGATTTCCATGCTCCTTCTTCAATGTAATTTGGAAGTAAGTTTCCCGTAAAAAATTCATCGAATAAACCCGGTAATGTTCTGCTTTTAAATACTGGTAACATAGCTTAAATCCTCCATTTTTAAGTTATACAATTTGTTTTAATAGTTTTCGGAAAGCATTATTCCAAACCTGATGCCAAAGGCTATCGTATTGACAGGTAGTGTCATTAAGTCATTTTGTACTGTCAATATTTCAGAATACAAAAGTTGAAATGTCAATTTTTCAGCAATGACATTGTTGCATAATTACTTCAAGATATTTAATTTATTGAAGGATTACTCATGATTTTTTTTTCTTAAAAATTTGTTTCGATTGCTTAATAATCTACTTTTGTCGCCATCAATTTACGCAATGGGGTGCCTTCCTGATGAAAATCGGGGTAATTACAGGCTGAGATCACACCCACCGAACCTGATACGGATAATGCCGGCGAAGGGATGGCGAAAGGGAATAACTTGCCTCATTGGTTATTTATTAACCATTTTAAAGGAGTACAATGAAACGTATTTATTTGACATTGCTATTGCAATGTATTGTGTTTTGGGGATTTGCCCAATTCTCACTTAAAGGAACTGTGATCAATGAAACTGGTGAACGACTCAGTGGAGCAAACCTATTAATAGCGAACAGTTTTAGCAGATCTTCAACTGATGTGAATGGTGCTTACCTATTTACAAACCTGAAAAGGGGAAACTATCAGTTGACAATCTCTTATATGGGTTACGAAAAACAGATCAGGGAGGTTGAAGTATCAGGAAATCAAACACTTGATATTGTAATGAAACTGGATCATATTCTGGCTCAGGAAGTATTGGTATCGGCTACAAGAGCAAATGAAAAGTCGCCGGTAGCTTTCGTTACTGTTGATAAATCGACTATTGAAAGCCAAAACATGGGGCAGGATATTTCTTATTTACTGGGATTGACCCCATCGTTTGTGGCCACTTCGGATGCTGGAACAGGCGTGGGCTATACCAATTTCAGGATTCGGGGAACTGATCTGAACCGCATCAATGTAACTGTAAATGGTATTCCTATGAATGATGCTGAGTCTCATGGAACTTGGTGGGTTGATGTTCCCGATCTGGCCTCTTCGACCGACAATATTCAGGTACAGCGCGGAGTGGGGACTTCTACAAATGGCGCTGCCGCATTTGGAGCCACCATCAATTTGCAAACCACTACTCTTAATAAAGAACCTTTTGCTGAATATAGTTCAACAGCCGGTTCTTATGGTACCATGAAAAATTCAGTGGGTGTTGGAACTGGTCTTCTCAAAGGAAAATTCAGCTTTGATGCCCGCATTTCAAAAGTCAGTTCAGATGGCTTTATCGATCGCGCTTCATCTGATTTGAAATCATTTTTCGTTTCAGGAGGTTATTTTACTGCCAATACTATTTTAAAAGTCAATGTATTTTCAGGACTTGAAGATACCTATCAGGCTTGGAATGGAGTTCCATCAGTACGGCTGAACAGCGATATGGCTGGTATGCAGCGATATGCCGACCATTATCTATATAGTCAAAAGGAGGTCGATCAAATGATCAATTCGAACAGCAGGACCTACAATCTCTATACTTACGAAAATCAGGTCGACTATTATCAGCAGAATCATTATCAGTTGTTATTTTCACACCAGTTGAATGAGGCCTATAGTGTCAACGCAAGCTTATTTTATACTGGAGGGAAAGGTTATTATGAAGAATATAAGAATGGTCAAAAATTGGCGGATTACCTTATTACTCCTCCAATTTATGGAAATGACACCATTCAAAGTTCTGATTTAATTCGACGTAAATGGCTCGATAATGATTTTTATGGAATGACTTTCTCAATAAATCAGAAAAAGGAAACCGGTGAATTTACTTTTGGCGGCGGATACAATGAATATGATGGTAATCATTTTGGGAAGGTAATTTGGGCCCGAAATACAGGTGATTCAGAAATAAACCATGAATGGTACAGGGGAACAGGACTTAAAAAAGACTTGAACTTATTTGCCAAATATAATTATGTATTGGCTGAAGATCTGAACCTGTTTGTTGATTTTCAGTATCGCAAAATTGATTACTCAATTGGTGGAATTGATGATGATTTACGGGACCTGAAACAATCGCACAATTTTGAGTTTTTCAATCCAAAGGTAGGTATCTATTATCAATTGGATGGAAAGCAAAATCTGTATGCCAACTTTGCCAGAGCCAATAGAGAACCCAACCGTGACAACTATGTGGATGCTGATCCCCTAAAAAAAGAGCCCACTTTTGAAACGCTCAATGATTTTGAATTAGGCTACAAATACAATTCTACCCGATTTGCTTTTGGTGCAAATGCCTATTATATGTTGTATCTAAATCAGTTAATCCTGACTGGTGAAATCAATGATGTCGGGGCTCCCATCATGGTCAATGTGGACAATAGTTACCGTGCAGGACTCGAATTGATGGCTGGAATGAAGATTACTGAAAAGATTAAATGGGATGTCAATGTTACATTGAGTAAAAATAAGATTAAGAATTATACTGAGTTTGTGGATGATTGGGATAATGGGGGCCAGATTGAAAATAAATTGGGTACTACCGATCTGGCTTTTTCTCCTGAAATAATTGCCAACAGTCAGCTTAGTTGGATGGCTATCAAAGGGTTAAATATCAGTTTGCAAACTTATTCTGTCAGTAAACAGTATATCGACAATTCATCAAGCAAAGATCGCAAACTGAATGGCTACTTGCTTAATAATCTGAAAATGACTTATCAGGTGAAGCAGAAATTGGCCAAAGAGCTGAAACTGCACTTGTTGGTGAATAATCTGTTTGATACCCAATATGTGAATAATGCATGGGTTTATTCTTATGTATATGGTGGAGAGCGTTTTGCGATGGATGGTTATTTCCCTCAGGCCGGTATTCATTTTCTAGCAGGGATTGATATTAAATTCTAATTTTATCATTCGTATTATTGCCAAAATGCCAAAATGCCAATTGACATCATTGGCATTTTGGCATTATATAATTAATGGGGTCCCATTTTTACAGATCGAAAGGCAATATATTCTTAGAAGGCACTCTTTGCAACACAACGAAAAATGATTAAATGATTGAAAAATAGAACATTGCAGATTAAGAAATTCTTAATTGATGAATAAATCGACCTGTGACTATGGGAGTAATATACTTGAATACGTTGCAAGGATTGCAATCCTTGCAATCTTTTGAGCAAATCATGGCAATCCAATACATAATTCGTCTTTTATGGTAGTAATTGGTTATATTTTGCGATATTCGTATGCGAATACCAATCTCAACCAATTGACTAAATCATGAAACTATCACTATTTCTTTTCTTCGTAATTTTGATTTCTGATTTTACTTCAGGACATGCAATTGTTCCAGGTAAAGGATTTATGCCTCCTGTCTATCAGGAAATGCCGCTGGGTTCAATCAAACCTGCAGGATGGCTCAAGCATCAGCTGCAAATAATGCGCGATGGAACTACTGGTCATCTCGATGAGGTTTACAGTAAGATTAAGGAGAACAATGGCTGGTTGGGTGGATCAGGCGATGCATGGGAAGAAACTCCTTATTGGCTGGATGGCGCTGTTCCATTGGCTTATTTGATTGATGATGCAGTACTTAAGGAAAAGGTGAAACGCTACATCAACTGGACCATTGAAAACCAACGTCCATCGGGCTATTTTGGGGGAATTACCCAATATGAACGTGAAAATAATACCCCCGTAACTGTTGATAATCTGACAAAGGCAGGAGACGATTGGTGGCCTAAAATGGTGATGCTGAAAGTGATGAAACAGTATTATCAGGCAACTGGCGACGAACGTGTGATTGTATTTATGAAAAAGTATTTCCAGTTTCAATTGAAAGCTTTGAAAACGATACCGCTTGGAAGATGGACCGAATGGGCTACTTCGCGGGGAACGGATAATGTAATGATTGTTCAGTGGTTGTATCAGATTACCAAAGATCAATCGTTACTTGAGCTGGCTGAGGTGATCGAATCGCAATCGTTCCAATGGAGCGAATGGATGGGTAATCGTGACTGGGTGATCGGGGCTGCTGCTTACCAGAACGACGACCATTGGATGCGCCGTCATGGTGTGAATGTTGGTATGGCAATCAAATCTCCGGCTATCAACTATCAGCGCACTGGTAATGATAAATACCTGAAAGATTTGAAAATAGGATTTACAGATTTGATGACTTTGCATGGCTTGCCTATGGGTATTTTTTCGGCTGACGAAGATTTGCATGGCAATGATCCTACCCAGGGAGTTGAGCTATGTGCCATTGTTGAAGCGATGTATTCACTCGAAGAAATTGCCGGCATTACAGGTGACCCATTTTATCTCGACGCACTGGAGCGCATGACTTTCAACGCTCTTCCTTCACAGACCACTGACGATTATAAAAATAAACAGTATTTCCAGATCGCCAACCAGGTACAGATTTCGCGGGGAGTATTCAATTTCTCACTTCCCTTTGACCATGAAATGAATAATGTACTAGGAATGAAAAGCGGTTACACTTGTTGCCTTGCAAATATGCATCAGGGGTGGACGAAATTTGCCAGTCACCTTTGGTACAAAAATGCAGGTAAGGGTATTGCTGCATTGGCTTTTAGTCCAAATACATTGAAGACTAGGGTGGGTGAGAAGAACACTGAAATAGAAGTACGCGAAATTACGAATTATCCTTTTGATGAAAAAATTAAGTTCGATATCAGAATTGCAACTCCGGTTGAGTTTCCTTTTGAATTGAGAATTCCTGCTTGGTGTAATGAGGCCATTATAACGGTCAATGGTAAAAAGCTGAAAGTTGAAAAGGGTGGACAAATCATCACTATTAACAGAATATGGTCGAACAATGATCTATTGGAAGTTGAATTCCCTATGGAACTTACAACCAGTAACTGGGGTAAAAACTCACGTGCCGTTGAGCGTGGTCCTTTGGTGTATGCTCTTAAAATTGAAGAGCGTTGGGAAAAAGGCCATCAGGAAAGTGAAGGTGATTATTTCTCTGTGTTTCCTGAATCTGCCTGGAATTACGGAATACTACAAGATGTAGTAAAAAATCCGAAGGAGAATTTAAAAGTCAACAAAGTGCAAACTGTGACTGATGATTTTATATGGAATCTCGGACATGCACCCATCGAAATTACTGCTCAAGGGAAGCAGATTCCAGGATGGAAAGCCGTTGATGGAATTGCTTATCAGCCGATTACTGCCCGCGACGGCGTCTATAAAGGAAAAATAGATGACAAAATAGAACAGCTTACCCTGGTCCCTATTGGCTGCACAAAGGTCCGAATTGTTGCATTTCCGGTGGTGAAATGATAAAATCTATCTATGTTAATATTGCAAGTGACGTTTAACAGATGATATGACATATTGAAATACATTAAAAGACACTAGAGTTAAGTGGCTAATATTTTTCCTTCATCATTATTTATTGAAATAAAATTTAAGTTGAGGATTATTGAGTCGATAAGAAATGATTCCAGTCATCTATTTTGGCATACGTCCTTAGGCACTGATAATGAGCTTATTTTCTTTATTTTATAGTTCTAATTTGATGATTTAAAGTGTCGGAATTCCTTATAAATTATTTTATGCACAAAATCAATGATAAAACTCAAATTGTAAGGGTTAAAAAGTTGATTACATTTGTGCCTATTGCAAAATATTACAACTAACATACCTTTTATTAATTTTTAAAAAAATCAAAATATGTTTAAAGGACACCCAAAAGGATTATTAGCGGCGGCTCTGGCAAATATGGGAGAACGCTTTGGTTTTTACACAATGATGGCGATACTCGTGTTGTTTTTGCAGGCTAAATTTGCCCTGTCAGGAACAAATGCCGGGATCATCTATTCTATTTTTTATTTTTCTATTTATATTCTTGCTTTTGTAGGAGGTCTGATTGCTGACAAAACCAGAAACTATAAGGGAACAATTCTCACAGGTTTGATATTGATGGCAGTGGGATATTTATTGATCGCTATTCCTTCACCAACACCTACTCCAAACAAAATTCTTTACCTAACATTAACCTGTATTGGCTTATTTGTAATCGCCTTCGGAAATGGACTATTTAAAGGAAATTTACAGGCTCTTGTGGGACAAATGTATGACAGTCCTCAATATGAAAAACTGAGAGATTCAGGCTTTTCATTGTTCTATATGTTTATTAATGTAGGAGCCATTTTCGCTCCTCTTGCCGCAATTGGGGTTAGAAATTGGTGGTTGGGGAAACACGGTTTCCAATACAATGCTGATCTTCCATCATTGTGTAATGCACATTTGGATGGAACCATTAACTCTGTAGCTTCTGAGTCTTTGAACGTGATGGCCAATAAGGTAAGCGCTGTTCCAGTGGTTGATATGACAGCATTTGCAAAGGATTATCTGAATGTATTTACCACTGGATTTCATTATGCCTTTGGAGTTGCCATTTTTGCGATGGCCATTTCTTTGGTGGTTTATCTGGTGAATAAGAATAAATTTCCCGATGCTAAAAAAGTTGTAGTCGGTGCAGCAATTGATCCTGATGCAATTCACATGGACATCAAAGAAGTTAAACAACGTTTATCTGCCTTATTTGCAGTATTTGGAGTTGCCATTTTCTTCTGGCTTTCATTTCATCAAAATGGATTAACCCTTACATTCTTTGCTAAAGAATATACCGATTTAAGTACCATAAAAGTTTCATTGGGTGGTCTCACTTTACAAGGCGCTGAGATTTTTCAATCCATCAATCCATTCTTTGTTGTATTTCTGACTCCAATAGTATTGGCTTTATTTGGCTGGTTGAGAAGAAATGGGAAAGAACCTTCTACCCCCAGAAAAATCGCTATTGGTATGGGTATCGCGGCAATCGCCTTCTTTGTAATGGCAGTGGGTTCTTATTACAGTAATCTACCTTTACATTCAGCCATTAATCCTGAAGAAGGAGGAGTTCCATTGGCCGAAAGCTTGAAAGTAACTCCGTTCCTACTTATTCTTACTTATTTTGTTCTTACTGTAGCTGAGTTATTTATCAGCCCTCTTGGAATTTCATTTGTTTCTAAAGTTGCACCTCCACAATACCAAGGAGTAATGCAAGGTGGATGGCTTGGAGCTACTGCTATCGGCAATTCATTGTTATTTGTAGGTGCAGTCCTTTACGATACGATTCCAATTTGGATGACCTGGTCATTGTTTGTCGTTGCCTGCACTATTTCAATGTTTACAATGATATTTATGCTGAAGTGGCTCGAAAGGGTGGCAAAATAAAGTATTCAGTATTCAGTATTCAGTGTTCAGTAAAAAGTATTCAGTAAAAAGTATTCAGTAAAAAGTATTCAGTATTCAGTAAAAAGTTGCGTGCCAATCTGCCGGCAACTCTAAACAGAATACTTATTACTTTTTTCTTATTACTGAATACTGAATACTTTTTACTGAATACTGAATATTTATTCCCATTTAATGGTTTTCGAATCGACAGAAAAGAACTGTATATTGTTCCATTTATCAAATGTTACCCCTGTTTCAGTCTTTATTGCAATTAGTTCAACAACATAGTTGGTATTCACTACAGGTGATGTGCCGGAAGCCCAACCCGAAGTGGATGTTCCAAATTCGAATTCTGCCTTGTCAATAAGCACATTGCTTGAGAATAAAAGTTCTGATTTGTCGGCTGAATATAATCTTACTACATATCCATCGGCGGCCGTAATCTTATCCCAAGTCGCTTTTAACTGTTGGTTGGCCATCGTGGCAGTTTTTAAAACGACAGGTGCAAGTTTTTCGACGCCAACTGCATCTTTTCCTGTAATAGTCTCATCAGTTGTTGAAATAATTTCGAATGTATAGTCTCCATTTACAGGCATTTCGCTGGTGTAATCAGCCGTTGAAGGAATATACAAGAATTGCTGTTTGTTTGTTGAGGCAGTAAGTTGATATACTTTTCCTCCGGCTCCAGGTGCTGTTACTTTGGCCGATTTGATTTCATAATTTGCTGTCGCATACACCACAATGCCATATTTTACCCCTGCATCTGTTTTAATGTCCTGAACAAAAACATCAACTATTCCATCCAATGGTACAGGATTAGTGTCATTTTCGCATGAAATAAACGTTAAAATGCTTGCAATGAGTACCATAAGGCCTGCGAATACTTTTATAAGATTTCCCATTTTAATTACTTTTGAATTGTTATCAATTAACTTCCGGATTATTCCAGTTGTTGTAAAAAGAATCGTCCATGAGGGAGCGGTTCTTTTGTAATTATATGGATGAGAATTTAGGGGTCAAGGTTGCGTGTTGCTTTTTTTATTGCGGAAAAAAATGTCGCATTTTTATTTACAAGTGGTCGGTATTTACTATCAATCAATCAATCAATCAATGTATACTCCATTAATTTACATTTCAACTCTGATTTTAAACATTACTTTTATTCAACCCTTAGTTCCTCGAATTAATTACCTTGTATTCAGCTTTGTATAGCCGATTAGTGAATAAAATCAATATAATATCTGATTTGAAATATCAATGCGTTGATATAAAATATACAAAAAGTATCAATGCATTGATATAAAATGTATGAAAAAGTGTCAATGCATTGATATAAAATGTATGAAAAAGTATCAATGCATTGATATAAAATGTATGAAAAAGTATCAATGCATTGATATAAAATGTGTATATTTGCAACAAGACAATTTATAAATGATAATACAATGGAAGTTCTCACCCGACGGTTTTATGAAAAATATGCTCAGATCAATACCAAATTGGTTCGTGATTTTATCAACGTAGTTGACTGGAGCAATCGTTTTATTGGTATAAAAGGCAGTAGGGGAGTTGGTAAAACTACTTTACTGCTTCAGTATATAAAAATGAATTATAGCCCAGACTACAAGGTTTTATATACCAGTTTGGATTACTTGTATTTTACTGAGAATCATTTGTACGATTTAGCTGAGACCTTTTACAAAAAAGGTGGTGAACTTCTAGCATTAGATGAAGTTCATCGTTATCCTAACTGGTCAATAGAGCTCAAAAATATTTATGATGATTTTCCAAACTTAAAAGTTGTTTTTACAGGATCATCACTTTTGCAAATGAGTAAAGCGAAGGCCGATCTAAGCAGAAGGGCAGTGATGTATGAAATGCCTGGCTTATCATTCAGAGAGTTTTTGATTTTTGAAAATGTCATTAAACTGCCTGCGCTAACCATTCAGGATATCTTTAAAAATCATGTGCAAATTGCAGTAGATATAATTGGTCAAATTAAACCATTGGAATACTTTTCCAATTACTTGAATTATGGGTATTATCCATTTTATCTTAACAATATAAAATCATTTCATCAGAAATTGTATGAAACAATTCAGATTACACTTGAAATAGACATTCCTCAATTTGAATCAATTCAGACTTCCAACATTATTTATTTGCGGAAATTGCTTCAGATTATTTCAGCATCGGTGCCTTTTAAGCCTAACCTGAACACCATTAGTCAGCGTACAGGAATTAGTTTAAATACGATGAAGCAGTATATGAAGTACCTCGATGATGCCAATCTAATTTCAATGCTCTATTTTGAAGAGAAAGGAATAAACAGTTTGAATAAACCAGAGAAGATATATCTGCAAAATACCAATTTGATGAACTCATTAGCTCCTGATAATACGGAGATTGGATCTATCCGTGAAACATTTTTTTATTCTCAGACAGCTGCATTCTTAAAAGTAAATGCTGCTTATAAAGGTGATTTTTTAGTTCAGAATAAATATACAGTTGAAATCGGAGGTAAAAGCAAAACACAGGATCAGATAAAAGGTATTAAAAATGCATTCATAGTGAAAGATGATATTGAGGTTGGAAATGATAATATTATTCCACTCTGGCTCTTTGGATTCTTGTACTAACTGAGTGCAACTGGCTTGTAAAATTTATATCTTTATAGGAGTGGCAATTGCTGCTCCTTTATTAATTACTTACTTTCTGGAAATCATCGACATGAATTTAAAATGCCAAAATATTTGTCAGGAAGGATATTTTAAGCAACCAATCCGGCATCTATTTTAAGAACATAACCGAGTTTTTGCATATATTCATAACCATCATCCCACAATAACCCGAATGCCTTAACATCTGCTAAACCAAGTTTGGCAAGGATTTCTCTTACTACTTCAGGATCTTCACCTTGTATATCGCCTTCCATAAATGCATCTTCAGCCCAACTTACCAAATCGCTAAGGGAAGTTTTATGCTGTAAGTAGCTTAGCAAATTAATTGCCAATATCTGTTTGGTTATTATCATCTTTTTTTAATTTTAATATGTCCAAGGTCAATAGGATATTTCTCATGGATCTCAACTAGTATTTCATTTTCATTATATATTTCTTGGCGAAATGAAATTGTAACCTCGTTGTAATCAACAATTTTAACATATCGTGCTTTCCATCCCCATTGTCCCTCTATTTCAAACCAATAAAGTCTTGAACCATCTGGGAGATCTTCATAATTTGAAAATTTCTTCTCGTTTTCCTTCCTTTTATTATTGTCCAAGTTGCTTTGTATAATTTGAAACAAATTTACGAAATCTTTTAATTCATACTTAATTCTTTAACATGAATTTTAATGAGCTTGATTTAGGAATAAATAATTTCTTATTTAAATGTTTGGAATTCATATTTTAATACTTGTTCATTATTCAATATTGGTCAATTTAAAATGAACTTCAGCAGATCCATTAACTTGGTTTTATCTTACTACCTGCACCAATGCCCCGTTGATAATTTTATCCACGATTTCTTCATCAAGTAAAGTAGTGGTATCGCCCAGGTTTGAAGCATCACCTTCTGCCACTTTCCGAAGTATTCGACGCATAATCTTACCTGATCGGGTTTTCGGTAATCCCGGCACTAACTGAATCAGATCTGGGCGTGCAAAGGGCCCAATAAGGTTGGTAACTGCCATTTTAATACTTTTCCGGATACCTTCCTCACCTCCCGTTGAAAGTTCACCACAGACTACGAAAGCGTAAATTCCCTGTCCTTTGATCGGATGAGGATAACCTACCACTGCTGATTCGTTGACCAGTGGATGTGAATTGATTGCATTTTCAATCTCAGCGGTTCCCAGTCGATGTCCCGAAACGTTGATCACATCATCTACACGGCCTAATATACGATAATAACCATCTTCGTCACGTTGGACGCCATCGCCAGTAAAGTAGAGGTTCTTGAATTTCGCAAAATAGGTCTTTTTAAACCTATGGTGGTCACCCCATATCGTTCGGGCGATACCGGGCCAGGGGAATTTTATACATAGATTGCCTTTCACGCTGTTGCCTGTCATTTCATTGCCGTCTGCATCAACAATAATAGGTTGAACACCTGGTAAGGGTAAGGTAGCGAACGAAGGTTTGGTGGGAATAACGCCCGGTATTGGACTGATCATTACCCCTCCGGTTTCAGTTTGCCACCAGGTATCAACTATCGGGCAGCGGTTGCGTCCAATATGGTCGTGATACCAATGCCATGCCTCTTCATTGATCGGCTCTCCAACGGTTCCCAATACTTTAAGCGACGACAGAACCTTGTCGTTAATAAATTCCATCCCCATAGCGAGCAATGAACGGATGGCAGTAGGGGCTGTATAAAACTGGTTAACTTTATATTTATCGACAATGGCCCAAAAGCGACCTGCATCAGGCCAGGTAGGAATACCTTCGAACATCAGTGTTTGCGCTCCATTGAGCAGTGGTCCATAAACAATATACGAATGGCCTGTTACCCAGCCAATATCGGCTGTACAGAAATACACATCACCCGAATTGTATTGAAATACATTTTTAAAAGTGTAAGATGCATAAATCATAAAACCAGCTGTTGTATGGACAATGCCTTTTGGTTGGCCTGTCGAACCAGAGGTATAAAGGATGAATAAAATATCTTCAGCATCCATTACTTCGGCCTTGCATTCTTCCGATTGACCCTCAATGGCAGTTTTCCACCAGATATCGCGGCCTTCCTTCATCTGAATCTCTGAATTCGTGCGTTTGTAAACTACCACCGTTTCAACTCCGGGGCAGCTTTCAAGTGCTTCATCCACAATGTTTTTAAGTGGTGTAATTTTCTCGCCTCTAAAACCTTCGTCTGCTGTCAGTACTATTTTAGCTTCGGCATCGTTAATTCTGTCGGTAAGAGAGGCGGCGGAGAATCCGGCAAATACCACTGAATGAATGGCTCCAATGCGCGCACAGGCCAGCATAGCGATGGTCAATTCAGGAATCATGGGCATGTAAATGGCTATCCTGTCCCCCTTTTTGACATGAAGTTTTTTAAGTGCATTTGCAAATTTATTGACCTCTTTCCATAATACTGAATAGGTCAATACTCTTCCCTTTTCATCCGGATTATTTGGTTCCCAGATAATGGCCGGCTGGTCAGCCATGGTATGAATGTTTCGTTCAAATATGTTTTCAGTAATATTTAGTTTTCCACCTGAAAACCAGTTGATAGATGGGGTTTCAAAGTTCCATTCCAGAACCTTGTCATAACGTTTACGCCAATAAAAACTTTCGGCTATTTCGGCCCAAAATGATTCAGGATTGGCAATGCTTTTCTGATACTCATGAATGTAACCTCCTAAACTGTGAATTCTATCGGTCATAGTGCTGATTGTAAGGGTATGTTAATAGATATCTCGATATAAAAATTGCTATATAGTTAACATACCAAATGAACTTTAGTTGTCGAAAATGCAGGAGAATTTTCATCCCTTATGAGACCTTTTAAAAACTGATAAAGTCAATTGATTGGTTGTAGGCAATGTTTAAAGTATCTTCAAAACTTTATGATCAACCTAAAAATGTGATAATAATATAACTATTTTTAATAATGTGTAACTTAATACGAAGTAAAAATTCGCATCTTTGTTTTGTGAAAATGTATTCACAACTGTTCCGCCAGATGCGGAAATACATATTTATAATATAATGTTTAACCCAAGAAAAGTATTAAACCTGCTTATAATTATTACATCAGTAGTTTTACTGTCCGGTGGATGTAGTAAAGATGATAATTCTTACAACAATACTTCATTTACACTAATAAAGAAAGATGTATTTGGTATAAGCGGTACTGTTACTTTCACCGAGACCAGTAACAATTCTACTATCATTGATGTTACTCTGAACGGTGCTCCTTCTGGAACCCATCCTGTAAATCTGTACAATTCTACGACTATTGAAGACAGTATTGTATATAAATCACTAAACTCAATAGACGGATCAGGTAAAAGTTCAACAATTGTAGATATTCCTTATGGCAAATTAATCAGTTATGATGGCTGTATAAAAATCCTAAAGAGTGATAGCGAACCTACTGTGATTCTTGCTCAGGGTGATATTGGTGGTAATGTTATAACCTCAACCTATAAGACATATAATCTTATTACGATACCTGCTTACGGCGTAACCGGAACTGCCAAATTCGAAAAAAGGGCAAATGGTACTACTTTGGTAACAATTGCTCTGGTAGATTTTATTGTAGGTCCCGCAGATTATTTTGCAACAATTAACTTGGGTTCGATTGAAACAGTTGATGAATTAACAATCAGAAAAACTTTGAATAATATCAATGGAACTACGGGTAAAAGTTATACCAACATTAAGTTTCTTGATAGTAAAATTCCAATCACCTATGACAAATGGCTGGTATATCTTGGGTATATCAATATTTATCAAACAGCAATATTGCCGGCAAACGTTATTTCACATGGAAATATAGGCTCGAATTAAACAATTGGAGTTATTGTTTTCAAAATATCTGCACCCCCAGGTTTCCTAAATGGATTCCTGGGGGTGTTTTTGTTTAAGAGGTTCAGCAGAATAAAAATGTCTGAATCGCTCATTGAACCTGATTTAAATGATCAAAATGATTGTCTGCACCGGTATGATTATAATGTTGGAGGCATACATCCGTTGAATCATTTAAATCAGATTCAATCAGAGGTTCAGACATTATTACTTGATTATTATTAAAAAGAGAACGTAAATTCTAAAATTACTGACACCTTATCTTCAATTTTTCTTCAAATGTGTGATTGATGTAACTTATTGCTAAAGTTGTGTAACCCGACTGACAGTGTAGAATTTACCTTTGACGTGTTCTATAATTTCTAACTGTTCCGCCAGATGCGGTAATCAATAAATCAAACAAAATGCAGAAAAATAAGTTGGAGAATCTTGCTTCAGAAAGAAGCTTTCCTTGTGTTACAATTTCAATGAATACACACCGTACATTTCAAAATAATTCCATGGAACTCGATAAGCTTATTAGAGAGGCTCATGTGCATGTAGTGAATGAGTTCGGCCAATATAAAGTGAATAATTTACTCGAGAAAATTGATAATGTGGCATTTGATATTGACCATAACTACAACCTGGAAAGTCTTCATATCTTTCTGTCTGACACGACAACAGAAATAGTAAAATCGTCTTGGCCAATTACCTCCAATACTGTATCTGTTGCTGAAAATTTTGTAATCAAACCATTGATTAAGATATTTAACCGCTTGGAAGAATACCTCATCCTGGTACTTTCACAGTCTGATGTTCGATTATTACAAGCCACTAATGACAATATTTCAGGAGAAATTAAAAGCGAAGATTTTCCTTTTACTCATAATCCATATTTATTGGCGGATCAGGATAAAGCTAATGATGGTAAACAGTCTGACAATATTGTACGTGAATTCTTCAACCAAATTGACAAAGCATTGGTGAAAATTCATAATAAAACAGGTATGAATATTGTCGTTGTCAGTACTGAAAAGAATTGGAGCAGACTGATTCAGGTTGCCGATAAGCCTTCTATATATTATGGAAATACATCCACAAATTACAGTGATACAGCCGATTATTCCTTGGCAACTGAAGCCTGGCAAATAGTAGTAGCCTTGCAGAAAGAAGGTAGAGCCAAGGCGATCAAAGAAATGCAGGACGCGGCAGGGCATGGGAAAATGTTAACCGATTTACATGAAATATTCCTTGCAGTGAGGGCCGGTAGAGGTGATTTGCTCATTACACACGATGATTATCATCAATCGGTCAAAATGAATGGTCTAGATTCTTTCAGTTTAGTTGATGATGTTACTCAGCCAGGCGTAATTGACGATATTACCAGCGATATTGCTTGGGAAGTCATTTCAAAAAAGGGACGTGCTATATTTACCAGTCAGGATGAATTTAAATCTATGGGTAATATCGCCTTGAAAGTGAGATATTAGAAAAGAGTAAAATAATGTAAACTATTTCAATAATTATATTATAAATTTAAGGAAAAGGATTCGTATATTTGTTATATCAGAATACTAAAAATTTATTCATTTACTATTCATCTTATGAAAAACATTTTATTTGCATTACTCATCGCTGGCTTTGTAGGAGGTTGTGCGACGAATGCTGTAACTGGTCGCAAGCAGCTGAGTTTAATATCGGAATCAGAGTTGCAATTAATGGCCACAAACCAATACCAGACATTTTTAAGCACGAATAAGGCATTGCCTAACAGTAATAATAATGCTGCAATGGTTGACCGTGTTGGTGCACGTATTGCCAATGCTATTACAAAGTATTATGAAAGCCAGGGAAAGAGTTCTGTATTGGATGGCTATAAGTGGGAATTTAATACAGTTGAAAATAAAGAAGCAAATGCATGGTGTATGCCTGGTGGAAAAGTAGTTGTGTACACCGGTTTATTGCCTATTACCCAAACTGAAACGGCACTGGCGATAGTGATGGGCCACGAGATAGCTCATGCAGTAGCCAACCATGGTAATGAAAGAATGAGCCAGGGGATGGTTCAGCAATTGGGAGGTGCAGCTTTGGAAGTCGCTTTATCCCAAAAGCCTCAGCAAACAAAAGATCTATTTATGACCTCTTATGGCGTTACAAGTCAGGTCGCAGCGATGTTGCCATTTTCACGTCAGCAGGAAACAGAAGCTGATAAGTTCGGATTGATATTTGCCGCTATGGCCGGATACGATCCTCAGGAAGCAATTCCTTTCTGGGAGCGTATGGCAGCAGCTGGCGGTTCAAGTACACCTGAATTTTTGAGTACTCACCCTTCAAATCAATCCCGAATAAATAAAATTAAACAGTTTATGCCCGAGGCCATGAAATATTATACAGGCAAAAAATAATAATTTGCGTATGGTCGTAATTGTTGATTGTATTACGTACAAAGGTTTGATATTCATTTGTTTTAAGTTACATTTAAGTAAATTAGGAAATTACTTTTACTTTAGTAATTACAAAAAATATTGAGGGGGTAAGGCGGTCTGTTTATAAAATGGACTATTTTCACCAACTATCAGATAAGTATTCCAATTTAACGGCATACGCAAAAAAAAAGCTTCATGAAATTGAGGCTTTTTTTGGTTCTGAAAATGTTGATATATACTCCCATTTATGCCTTTATTTCTGAAATATACAGGCTATATTTTACTTATATTCGGCTTATACCGAAGCCTTTGTAAATAGGATTATAATTGGTTATAATTAGGTACCTGATAGGTAAAAATACGAATAATCAACCTATTTACTACCTATTATCTACCTATTATCAACCTATATACAAGGGCGTTGGTAGGGCGTTGGTAGGGCGTAGGTGGCTGGGGGTGGCTTGGGGTGGCTTGGGGTGGCTTGGGGTCCCGCGATTTGCAATCGCGGATTACAAACAAATATAGTATAAAAAGCGCTT
>Ga0209724_1000428_pt1 | contig 40771 bp, 37 predicted proteins | sample grotaG_FD_184143 | JGI IMG/M metagenome (GOLD analysis project Ga0209724, IMG submission 184143) | Glacier valley bacterial and archeal communities from Borup Fiord, Nunavut, Canada, to study Microbial Dark Matter (Phase II) -... | ecosystem: Environmental > Aquatic > Freshwater > Ice > Glacier ... | reverse complement strand
TCGACCAGCGCCACTCCGATGAGATTGAATTTAAAGAACAAAAAGCTCCAGATAAAGTTAAGCGTCAATTGTATCGTAAAGATGACCAGTGCATTGTTTCGATCTCTACCTTCAGATGATTTCCAGACAAAAAATAATGAAATTCCCATTAATGCGTAGAGAGTGGTCCAGACAGGGGCAAAGAGGTAGTTGGGCGGATTAAACGACGGTTTATTCAGCGTAACATACCAGTCGGTAATACTTGTGGCTGTTGCAAACCCAGATATTCCGCCTACTGCCAACGGAATTATAAGACAAATAATAAGTGCGCCAATAACTTTGATTGATTTCATTTCTGATTGATATAATTATGCTTTCGCGATGTTGTTGATCATTCCTTTAAAGATAAATCCGTGAAACGGAAGAACAGCGTACCAATAGAGGCGACCCCAAACACCTAATGGTCTGAAAGTCGCTGTCTGGATTAAATCGTTTTCTTCCGTTATTTTAAATTCAAGCCAGGCCTCGCCTGGCAGTTTCATCTCTGCATAAAGCAGCAATCTTTTCTCCTCTTTATCCGCCAATAAAACGCGCCAGAAGTCCAGTGTTTCGCCTGCTGATATTTCAGTCGGATTCTTGCGGCCGCGACGCAATCCGACGCCTCCTACAAATTTATCCATTATTCCTCTTAATTCCCACAACCAATTACCATAATACCATCCCCTGGTTCCTCCAATAGACCAGATGTTTTGCAAAACCCGGTCACTATTTATGATGTTCAGTTGTCTTTTATCTGTAAAACAACCGTTCAACGGTACCTGTATATGTTTCGATATGCCGTTATTTAGAGTCGAACTTGTGAGGGCATCCTTCCAGCTTGATACAACCTGGTTTTGTTCGATTTTTCCAAAAGCAAGCTGAATGGCTTGGTTGTATCCAATGAGTTGAATACCTCCCAGCACATCGTTTAGATTGTTTTCTTTGCAGATAACTTCTACTTTCATACTGTTGACAAGATGAATTGCCAATGAATAAGAAGTGGAGGTTACGAAATAGAGCCAATAGGATGACAGACGGGGTGTCATTACGGGCACAACCCAAATCATCCGCTTAAGTCCTCTTACTTTAGCGAACCGAAGCAGCATTTCTTTGTAAGTAAGGATTTCAGGTCCACCGATGTCGTAGCTTTTGTTATAAGTGGGTTTGTTATTCAGAACGCCAAGCAGATATTCGATCACATTCCTGATCGCGATGGGTTGCGACCGCGTATTCAGCCAACGTGGGGTGATCATCATTGGCAGTTTTTCAACAAGGTCGCGGATAATTTCGAAGGAGGCACTTCCCGAGCCGATAATGATTCCGGCTTTGAGTGTGGTGAGCGCATATTTGTCTGATTTCAAAATATCTTCAACATTTTTCCGGGAATTAAGATGTTTCGAAAGGATCTTATTATTGGTAATCCCGCTCAGGTAGATCACCTGTTTTGCATTCGTGTACTCGATCTGAGACCTGAAATTGTGTGCAGAAACATCTTCCATTTTTGCAAAATCGCCAATATTGGTTGACATTGAATGGATCAGATAATAGGCAATATCAATGTCATCGGGAATATTTTTCAGCGTCTGCTCATCAAGAAAATTGACTTCAATTAATTCAAGATCATCTGATTGATATCTTTCAATATCAAATCTCGATTTATCGCGGACACAACAAACCACCTGATGACCATTCTCCAGTAAAACCGGCAATAGCCTTTGTGCAATATATCCTGTTGCTCCGGTCAGGAGAATCTTCATTTGTACGTTTTTAATTACAACATGCAGAATATCTTTTTGTTTTGAACCGAAGGCTGTAAACAACAGAAATGTTTTCATTCTCAGGACGCATGAACCTCGCTATCTTCACAGGATCACATGATGTAATCAGTCCCCAGCCGTCGAATCCGCCGGACTAAATCATCGTTTAGGGAAGGTAATTCTATAGAATAATTGAATGAAATATTTGAATTTTATCAAATAGACAAGATAAAGGCCCAATCATGATCAAATGGATAATAAATCAAATCTGTTTAATAGATATTGAAATTAAATATATTGAAATGACATACAAAATGTCAATATATAATGAAAGTATAAAAAAATATCAATTATCTGTGACAGATTCCATAAAAATACCATAAAAAAGTGTAAAATTGTAATCTTTTATAACTACCAATATTTATCAAATTATGAGTAACGAAGTAGAATTGTTCATTGAGAATTTTATGGCAAATCTGATTGCTAAAAATCCACACGAGAAAGAGTTTCATCAGGCAGTGCGCGAAGTCGTCGAAAGCCTGGCACCGTTTCTTTTAAAGAATCCGGCTTATACAACGTTGAAAATTCTTGAAAGAATGGCTGAACCTGAAAGAGTTATATTGTTCAGGGTTCCATGGCTAAATGACCGGGGTGAAGTTGAAATAAATAAGGGATATCGTATTCAAATGAACAGTGCTATTGGCCCTTATAAAGGAGGGTTGCGTTTCCATTCGTCGGTAAATCTGAGCATTCTAAAGTTCCTTGCTTTTGAGCAGGTGCTTAAGAACAGTTTGACAACACTGCCAATGGGCGGAGGAAAGGGTGGTTCCGACTTCAGTTCCAAAGGTAAATCAGATAATGAAGTGATGCGTTTTTGCCAGTCGTTTATGACTGAACTTCAGCGACATATTGGTCCGGATACCGATGTTCCTGCGGGAGATATTGGTGTTGGTGGCCGCGAAATCGGTTACATGTACGGACAGTACAAACGGCTTCGAAACGAATTTACAGGGACACTTACCGGAAAAGGGTGCAACTGGGGCGGAAGTTTAATGCGACCTGAAGCTACAGGATATGGAACAACCTACTTTGCCCAGGAGATGCTAAAGACGAAAGGTGATTCGATTACCGGGAAAACGGTAGCCATTTCGGGTTCAGGTAATGTGGCGCAATATGCTGTTGAGAAAGTGACTCAATTAGGTGGTAAGGTGGTAACAATGTCAGATTCAAATGGCTATATTTATGACGCAGACGGAATTACAGCAGACAAGCTGGCTTTTGTAATGGAACTCAAAAATGTGATGCGTGGTCGTATCAAAGAATATGTGGATGAATATCCAGGTGCCAAATACTTCGAAAACGAACGTCCATGGGGTGTGAAATGTGATATCGCATTGCCATGTGCCACACAGAATGAACTCCATGGAGAAGATGCCAACACTTTGATTGCCAATGGTTGTATTTGTGTCGCTGAAGGTGCGAATATGCCATCAACAGCCAAAGCGGTGGATGTATTTATTCAGAATAAAATTCTGTATGGTCCTGGAAAAGCTGCAAATGCCGGAGGTGTTGCCACGTCGGGTCTTGAAATGTCACAAAACTCGATGCGCACAAAATGGTGTTCAGAAGAGGTGGATGCTAAATTGCAGGCAATCATGGTCAACATTCATGAAGCATGTGTTGAAAACGGAAAGGAACCCGATGGTTACGTCAATTATGTGAAGGGAGCCAATATTAGTGGATTCCTTAAAGTTGCATGTGCAATGCGTGAACAGGGGTTGGTATAATTAACAGTTAGCATTGAACAGTTAACAATGCGAATAAGAGTTGAAAAAAATGCCGAAGGCATGATAGGATGATAGCTAAATCGGATTAAAAAGCATTAATAAAAAAGAGGATGTCGTAATGACACCCTCTTTTTTTGATTTTGAAAAAATCCCCTACTTGTATTCATTCCAGGCTTTAATCGAAATATCATTCATATCGAGTTTGCAGATGGCATAGATAAATGCACTGGCTAGTCTGGCGTTGGTAATCAACGGGATATTAAAATCGATTGCGTTCCGACGAATGTTGTAACCATTCGATATTTCCCTGGTTGTATGATCTTTGGGAATATTGATCACCATTTCAACTTTTCGTTTCTTAATCAGATCAAGCGTATTGGGCTGCTTGTCTTCGTCAGGCCAGAAGACCTGCTCGGTTTCCACGCCATTCTCCTGGAAGAAGTTGTGTGTTCCACCTGTTGCATAGATTGTAAAACCGCGCTCTTTCAGCATTCTTGCGCTTTCGAGCAGTTCGACTTTGCCACGTGTTGGACCAGATGAGATCAGGATGTTCTTCTTTGGAATGCGATATCCCACAGACAGCATCGATTTCAATAACGCTTCGTAAAAGTTTTCACCAATGCAGGCCACTTCACCTGTCGATGCCATGTCAACACCACTAACAGGGTCAGCATTCAAAAGACGATGGAATGAGAATTGCGGTGCTTTCACTCCCACATAATCCAATTCAAACAATGACTTGTCCGGCTTTTCGAAAGGGACATTTAGCATTGCTTTGGTTGCAATCTCTATCAGGTTTGTCTTCAATACTTTTGAAACAAACGGGAACGAACGCGAAGCCCTTAAGTTACATTCAATCACCTTGATATCGTTGTCTTTGGCAAGATACTGAATGTTGAATGGTCCGGTGATTTCGAGTGCCTTGGCAATCTTTCGTGATATTTTTTTAATCCTGCGGATGGTTTCTATGTAGAGTTTTTGAGGCGGGAAAACAATTGTCGCATCTCCGGAGTGCACACCTGCAAATTCGACATGTTCGGAAATTGCGTAAGCAACAATCTCGCCGTCCTTTGCAACAGCATCAACTTCAATCTCTTTTGCATTCTCGATAAATTCCGAAACAACAACGGGGTGCTCTTTCGAAACCTTGGTTGCAAGTGTCAGGAAGTGATGTAACTGATCTTTATTCGATACAACGTTCATGGCAGCACCCGAAAGTACGTAAGACGGACGGATCAATACAGGAAATCCCACTTCATCGACAAACCGGTTGATGTCATCAATGGTGGTGAGCTGGTTCCATCTTGGCTGGTCAACCTCAAGACGGTCGAGCATCGCGGAGAATTTATTCCGGTCTTCGGCGTTGTCAATCTTTTCAGCGGTGGTTCCAAGGATCGGAACTCCCTGCTGATCGAGTTTCATCGCCAGGTTGTTCGGAATTTGTCCACCCATCGAGAGAACAGTTCCCAAAGGTTGCTCAAGATCGCAGATATCGAGCACACGTTCGAGTGTCAATTCATCAAAATAAAGCCGGTCGCAGGTGTCGTAATCGGTCGAGACAGTTTCCGGATTGTAATTGATCATGATGGAGCGGAACCCCTCTTTCCGGATCGTGCTCACTGCATTGACCGAACACCAGTCGAATTCAACGGAAGAGCCGATACGATAAGCTCCAGATCCCAAAACAATGACTGATTTGTTATCATGCTGAAAATCAACATCGTGTTCAGACCCATTATAGGTGAGATAAAGGTAGTTTGTCTGTGCCGGATATTCTCCTGCAAGCGTATCGATTTGCTTTACAAATGGAATGATTCCTAACTTTTTCCGAAATGCCCTGACCTTCAGGTTATCCTCGTTTTGCGACTTATCTTTGCTTTTAAGAACCAACCGGGCAATCTGAAAATCTGAATATCCTTGTTTTTTAGCGAGTTGCAGCAGATCAACTGGAAGCGCTTCAAGTGAGTTGTATTTAAGCAGTTCGTTGCGAAGACGATAAATATTTTCGAGTTTTTGAAGAAACCATTTGTCAATCCGGGTGATTTCCCAGATTTTATCGACCGAATAGCCTTTGTTCATTGCTTCAGCAATCGCGAAAATTCGGCGGTCCGTTGGGTTTTTCAACTCCTCGTCGATGTTGCCAATCTCCATTTCTCCACGGTTTCCGACGAAGCCGTGCATTCCGCCGCCAACCATCCGGATACCTTTCTGGATGGCTTCTTCGAATGAACGCCCGATCGCCATGATCTCGCCAACCGATTTCATGCTTGAACCCAGCGTTTTCGAAACACCGACAAATTTATTCAGATCCCAGCGTGGAATTTTAACCACAACATAATCGAGAGCCGGTTCAAAACAGGCAGTTGTTACTTTCGTGACCGAATTCTTCAGCTCGTGAAGTCCGTATCCCAGTCCAAGTTTTGCTGCGACAAATGCCAGTGGATAACCCGTTGCTTTTGAAGCCAAAGCTGAAGATCTCGAAAGACGCGCATTTACCTCGATAACGCGGTAATCTTCCGAGTTGGGGTCAAGCGCAAACTGAACATTACATTCTCCAATCACGCCGATTTTGCGGATGATTTTAATAGAAAGGGAGCGCAGTTTATGGTATTCGACATTTGATAATGTTTGTGACGGTGCCACAACAATCGATTCACCCGTATGAATTCCAAGCGGGTCGAAGTTTTCCATGTTACACACGGTAATGCAATTGTCGTAAACATCGCGGACAACCTCGTATTCAACCTCTTTCCAACCTTTGATTGATTCTTCAACCAAAATTTGTGGCGAATAACTAAAGGCATTTTCAGCAAGTTTGTTGAGTTCCTCTTCATTCGAACAGAACCCCGAACCTAAACCTCCAAGGGTGTATGCAGCTCTGATAATCAAAGGAAAACCAAGTTTTTTGGCAGCTTCTCTTGCCTTTTCGATGGTGTCGCAGGCAACACTTTTTGGTGTGAGAACATCAATTTCGTGCAGGATGTCCGAAAAAATCTGCCGGTCTTCGGTATTGATGATCGACTGAACCGGAGTTCCCACCACCTTTATATTGTGTTTCTCCAGAATCCCTTGTCTGAAAAGGTCAACCCCGCAATTAAGGGCCGTTTGTCCGCCAAAGGCAAGCAAAATTCCATCCGGTTTTTCCTTTTCAATTACTTTTTCAACAAAGTAAGCGGTCACCGGCAGGAAGTAGATCTTGTCAGCAATCTCTTCCGAAGTCTGTATGGTCGCTATATTTGGGTTAATCAGGATCGTGAAGACACCCTCTTCTTTCAATGCTTTCAGTGCCTGGGAACCTGAATAATCAAATTCACCTGCTTCTCCGATTTTCAATGCCCCCGAGCCGAGGACAATCACTTTTTTGATGGATGAGTTGATCATTTAGCTGATTTATTTTTTTTTACACTTTCAATAAAATCATCAAACAGGTATTCAGTATCCACAGGGCCTGATGAGGCTTCCGGGTGGAATTGTGTCGAGAAGAACGGCTTTGTTTTGTGCCGGATTCCCTCGTTGGTGTTGTCATTCACATTTACAAACATCGATTCCCATTCTTCAGGTATCGTTTCGTCCGCAATTGCAAAACCATGATTTTGCGACGTGATGAAACAGCGGTTGGTCCCTTTGAGCAAAACCGGCTGATTGTGACTCCGGTGACCATATTTCAATTTGTAGGTTTTAGCGCCGGCTGCCAATCCAAGTAATTGATTGCCAAGACAAATTCCCATAATTGGTTTCTCTTGTTCGATTGCTTTTCGAATGTATTTGACGGTGATATCACACATCGCAGGATCGCCTGGGCCGTTGGTCAGAAAAAGACCGTCGTAATCGAGCTTCGTGAAATCGTAATCCCATGGAACCCTGATCACCTTGGCATTCCGGTTTAAAAGACAACGGATTATATTATTTTTCACACCACAGTCTACCAGCACTATTTTGTATTCGCCAGTTCCATATGTTTCGACTGTATTTGTACTCGCTTTCGCGACAAGATTTTCCTTGTTTGGATCGTAGAATTCGATCGCTTCATCTTCAAACTCAATCTTTCCAAGCAGCGAACCTTTTTCACGAAGAATTTTCGTGAGCAGACGGGTATCAATATCATAGATACCTGGAATTTGCTGTGATTTCAGCCAGTCTCCAAGGCTCATTGTGGCATTCCAGTGACTGAAGCCAACCGAGTAGTCGGAGACAACCAAAGCCGTGATATGGATCTTGTTTGATTCAAAATGTTTGTGTACCCCATCCTCCATTAAATCTTTTGGAACGCCATAGTTCCCAATTAATGGATACGTTGAAACAAGTATTTGTCCCGTGTAGGAGGGATCCGTCAGACTTTCGGGATATCCGGTCATCGCAGTATAGAAAACGACCTCTCCGGCAACCGACTTTTCGTAGCCGAATGATTTCCCTTCCAACACTGTTCCATCCTCAAGAATCAGTTTTACTTTTCGCATTATACGCTTGTTTTTCTCTGGTTAACTTATTTTCAACACTTAATTCTCAAAAAAAATGCGTTTTCACTACCTTTTTATCAGTAGCAAAAACGCATTTCCCGGCGTCTTCTTCATCGATATTCTTAGTTGATGTCGCACAGCCCAAAAGTAGACTAAATCTGCGTAACACACAAAGCCATTTCATGGGATTTTATATTTATTCACATTAATTTAATATTTGACCTCTAAATTAAATAAATATGCATAAAATAACTGCATATCGAAATAAATGTATAAAATTGCACTCTTTAATAGAATAAATATTCACTCGCGATGGATCGGTCACAAAGAATTCAAATGATTAAGAAGATTATCTCCGAAGAGGTAATCAGTAGTCAGGACGACCTGCAAATCCGGTTACAGGAATTGGGATGCGACGTCACACAGGCGACGCTTTCGCGTGATCTGAAATCATTGCAGGTGATGAAAGTGAGCGATGTAAAAAGCGGATATATTTATCGGCTCGCTGGTAATAATCCTGTAAATCAGCAGAGTAATTCAGAAGTATCGAGGCTTGATTTTTTGGCTGATGGTGTTGTTGGGATTGAGTTCTCCGCAAATCTTGGGGTTATTCGGACCTTACCTGGATATGCGAATAGTGTTGCTATCATGATCGATAAAGCGAACCCTATCGAAATTCTTGGAACGGTGGCAGGCGACGACACCATTTTGCTGATTATGCGCGAAGGTGTCGGACGCAATGATTTGATACAGGCATTGCAAAATTTAATGCCCAAACTTGAAAGTAAAATTTAATTGAAGTTATTTTAAAATCATGATATTCAAGAAAAAAGAAGATATTCAGGAAAAGCCTGATATCCAGATAATGGTAGCAGGGGAGGAACATCTGCGTTTTGTTGACGAGATAAATGATACCATCGAAAAAGCCTCACTTGAGCGCGGTACAGGGATTGCCCGCCGTACACACGAGTATATTGCTACGAAAATATCGGAGGGAAAGGCGATTATTGCCCTTGAAGGTGAGAAATTTGCAGGATTTTGTTACATCGAGACCTGGAATGACGGAAAGTATGTGGCTAACTCCGGATTAATTGTCCATTGGGATTACCGCGGTCATGGTCTTGCCCGGAGTATTAAGCTAATGGCTTTTGAGTTGTCGCGTAAAAAATTTCCCGAGGCTAAACTTTTTGGTTTAACCACTGGTCTGGCGGTCATGAAAATTAACTCGGAATTGGGTTATCGTCCCGTCACCTTCTCTGAACTGACGGATGATGAACAGTTTTGGAAAGGATGCCAGAGTTGTGTTAACTACGATATTTTGCTCAGGATGAATAAGACCAAATGTTTGTGTACAGGAATGTTATATGATCCGGAATGGGAAGCGAAGAAGAAAAAACCAAAAACGCCTTTCAAGATTTACAAAGAGTGGCTGGAAAAACGGAAAAACGAGAAATTGCATTTTTCGCTGATCGACTGGACAAAAATCATTATCTTAGGACATTAATCACAATTAAGAATTACCAAATACAGTAATTCGTTAAAAATGTATTCCAATGAAAGAAAAAGTAGTTTTGGCATTTAGCGGAGGGTTAGATACTTCGTTCTGTGCAATATATCTGTCGGTTGATAAAGGGATGGAAGTTCACACAGCCATTGCCAACACAGGTGGATTTTCGAAAGAAGAACTTGCTGTAATTGAGAAAAAGGCTTATTCATTGGGCGTAAAATCGCACAAAACGATTGACGTCACCGACGAGTATTACAACAAGGGTATACGGTATATGGTCTACGGCAATGTGTTGAGGAACAATACCTATCCTATTTCGGTAAGTTCCGAACGTATTTTCCAGGCGCTGGCTGTGATTGAATATGCCAAAAGCATAGGTGCAACTCACGTTGCGCACGGAAGCACAGGAGCTGGAAACGACCAGATTCGCTTTGACCTTGCATTTGGAGTATTGGCACCTGAAATTAAAATTGTTACCCCAACGCGTGATCTGGAATTGTCGCGTGATGCCGAAATCAGTTATTTACAAGAACATGGCGTGGTTGATAATTTCGAAAAGATGGCTTATTCGGTGAATAAGGGACTTTGGGGCACAAGTATTGGCGGCAAAGAGACGCTGCATAGCGACCAAACACTTCCCGAAGAGGCTTATCCTACACATCTTCAGAAAGAAGGTGAAGAGACGATTACGCTTGAATTCCTTAAAGGACAACTTAGAGGTGTAAATGGCAAAACGCATCGCAATCCGGTTGATTCAATTAATGAAGTTGAAAAGCTTGGTGCAGCCTGGGCGATTGGACGCGATATGCATATCGGCGATACGATCATCGGTATTAAAGGACGTGTTGGTTTTGAGGCCGCCGCTCCGATGTTGATTATCAAAGCACATCAGATGCTTGAAAAACATACGCTTACCAAATGGCAGCAATACTGGAAAGAGCAGTTGGGCAATTGGTACGGGATGTTTTTACACGAGGCTATGTACCTCGAACCAGTTATGCGCGACATCGAGAAATTCCTCGAAAACAGTCAGGAAAATGTGACCGGTAAAGTAATTATAACCTTACGACCTTATTGCTTTCAGTTAGTTGGAATTGAGTCGGAGCACGATTTGATGAATTCGGAATTCGGACAATATGGCGAGATGAATAAAGGGTGGACGGCTGATGATGCAAAAGGGTTCACCAAAATTCTGGCCAATCAGTTGAAAATCTATCATTCTGTTAATAATAAATAATGCCGGAAACGAATAAAATTAGCGTTGGAATTGTTGGCGGAGCGGGTTATACAGCTGGCGAGTTGATCCGGATATTGCTTTATCATCCGGCAGCGGAATTAAAATACATTCAAAGCACCAGCAACAACGGGCTACGTGTTTCAAGTGTTCATACGGATCTTCTTGGAGACACGGATCTGATATTTAGGGATATCGATTACAATGACATAGATGTCGTTTTTTTGTGTTCTGGCCATGGTAAATCAATTGATTATTTGAATAATACCGAAATTCCGCAGCGAGTAAAAATCATTGATTTGAGTCATGATTTCAGGTTGAAACGCGAAGGGAATGATTTTGTTTATGGATTGCCGGAGCTTAACCGTGAGCAAATCAGAACGGCAAACAAAATTGCAAATCCAGGATGTTTCGCCACTGCAATTCAGTTGGCATTGATTCCGCTTGCTTCGGCGGTATTGCTGATCGATGAAGTTCATATTAATGCGATTACCGGATCGACCGGAGCGGGACAGGCTCCTACAAAAACTTCGCATTTCAGCTGGCGCGACAATAATTTGTCCGTTTATAAAGCATTTGAACACCAGCATCTTGGTGAAATTTGTCAAAGTCTGAAACAGGCTCAGCCCGGTTTTAAAAAGGATGTTAATTTCATACCAGTACGTGGAAATCATACGCGTGGAATTTTTGTAACGGCTTACACAAAATATGAAGGCACGCTGGAAGAGGCGAATACAATCTATTCAGATTTTTATGCAACGCATCCATTTGTGAATTTGTCCCCCGAAAATCCGGATTTGAAGCAGGTGGTGAATACCAATAAAGCGCTGCTTTACCTTGAAAAACATGGCAACAAGCTGATGATCATCTCGTGCATCGATAATCTGCTGAAAGGTGCTTCAGGCCAGGCCGTTCAAAATATGAACCTGATGTTTGGAATTGATGAGCGTTTAGGATTAAACTTGAAAGCGATTGGATTTTAAGTTAAGATGTTAATTCGTTATTTAAGGTTTGACAGCAGAAAACCAGTTGCCAACAGCCAGCTGCTTGTTGCGAGGATATGAAAATTCAAACGACTCAAAAGTCTAAATTAAAGATGGAGTCCTAAAATAAAAGAAATGAAACTTTTCGACGTTTATCCCCTTTTCGATATTGTTCCGGTATCCGCAAAAGGTTGCTATATCACAGATGATAAAGGTGTTGAGTACCTTGACCTATATGGAGGGCATGCAGTTATTTCTGTGGGACATTCCCATCCCGATTATGTGAAAAAATTGACTGGCCAGCTTAACCAGATTGGTTTCTATTCCAATTCAGTTCAGAATCCAATGCAACAGGAACTTGCTTTGAAACTCGGTGACCAGTCCGGTTATCCCGATTATTCCCTTTTTCTGTGCAACTCGGGTGCCGAGGCGAATGAGAATGCCTTAAAACTGGCTTCATTTCACACAGGAAAAGGACGGATTGTTTCTTTCGAAAAATCATTTCATGGAAGGACATCGGCTGCAGTTGCCGTGACTGATAATCCAAAGATCATTTCACCGCTGAATGATACCGTCATTCGGACGATGTTGCCATTGAATGATGCGGCTCAACTTGAATCGGCTTTGCAAATTGGTGATGTTGCCGCAGTTATCGTCGAGGGAATCCAGGGGATCGGTGGATGCCGCGTTCCGGAAGCTGCATTCCTGAAGGCCGCCTCTCAGTTGTGCGAGAAATATGGTGTGGTTTTGATTCTTGACGAAATACAATCGGGATATGGACGGAGCGGAAAGTTTTTTGCACATCAATATGCTGATATAAAACCAGATATTATCTCAGTAGCTAAAGGAATGGGAAATGGTTTCCCGATTGGCGGAATATTGATCAGTCCGAAACTGAAACCTTGGTTTGGCATGCTGGGAACCACTTTTGGTGGAAATTACCTTGCCTGCGCAGCCGCGATTGCAGTTCTTGATATTATGAAAGTTGAAAAATTGGTTGAAAATGCCCTTGAAGTGGGAAATTACCTGTTTTCAAAACTTGCACAAATACCTCAGATCAAAGAGCTTCGCGGAAAAGGACTTATGATCGGCGTTGAATTCGATTTCCCTGTAGCCGCAATCAGAAAACAGTTATTATTTGAAGAGAAAATTTTCACCGGCGTTTCGGGAACCAATACCATCCGGATACTTCCTCCGCTGACACTAACGAAAACTCAGGTTGAACTTTTTGTTAATTCACTGGTAAAGGTGCTGAATAAATCGTAAAATTGCATATCTTTAAAATTGCGAAATTTTAATTTCATGGAAATAAAGAATCTAAGAATAGCAATAGTTGGCGGGGGTAATCTGGGTCGGTCTGTTGCAGATGGTTTTCTTAAATCAGGAATCTCCGCTTCAAAACTGACCGTTTCGCGTCGGCGCGTTCAATTGCTCGACGATCTGGCAGTAAAAGGCATTTGTATTGAGAAAGATAATAAAACGGCTGTCGCAGAGGCCGATATAATTATTATTGCCGTAAAACCTTATCAGGCAGTTGAGGTACTAACCGAAATCAAACCTGTACTTCGGTCGGGGCAAATCGTTGCTTCACTGATGACAGGAATCAGCATCGCACAATTGAAAGAACTACTTCCGGCAAGTGTGATCCCGTTGAGGGTGATGCCCAATACCGCCGTAGCGCTTAGGGAATCAATGACCTTGATTGCGGCTCCCGATTGCTCACCTGAGCAAATTAAATTGATGCAGAAATTATTCGAATCGCTTGGTAAAGTGATTTTTATAGATGAAGAACTCATGGCTGCTGCAACCGTTCTTGGTGCTTGTGGCATCGCATTTGCATTGCGTTTTATCCGTGCCGCGATTCAGGGCGGTGTAGAAATCGGTTTTGGAGCCGATGTAGCCCAGCAAATAGTTGCACAAACTGTTAAGGGAGCGACTGAACTGATTTTACAAACAGGTCATCATCCTGAACAAGAAATTGATAAAGTGACTACACCTAAAGGAATTACGATTTCAGGATTGAACGAAATGGAACATCAGGGCTTTTCATCAGCATTGATTCGCGGGTTGCTGGTTTCATTCAATAAAATCAACAGTTCAAAATAAATCGACCTAAGATACTAATATTTAAAACTATACTTATGGAAGAACAAATCAAACAAATAGCCGATCGTTTACGTGGTATGCGCGAGGTGCTTGAAATTTCAACCGATGCTGCCGCCGAAACCTGCGCAATTACAAAGGAGCAGTACCTGAACTTCGAAAGCGGGCAAGTTGATATTCCTGTGAGTATTCTCCATCGCATGGCGCAAAAATATAATTTTGATATTACCTCACTTCTGACAGGTGAGGAGCCGTTGATGCGTTCGTACACACTGACCCGTAAAGACAAAGGTCTTCGTGTTGACCGTCAAAAAGCATATAAATATCAGGCACTTGCAGGCAATTTTCAAAACCGGAAAGCTGACCCTTTTGTGGTAAGCGTTGAACCCAAAGAAGATGAAACTGTCAGTTTTAATTCTCACCCCGGACAGGAATTTAATTACCTTATTGAGGGCCAACTGAAGATCTTTATTGGTAGTAAGGAGATGATTCTGGAGCCCGGAGATTCGATCTATTTTGATTCAGGAATTCCACACGGAATGCTCGCAATGGAAAATAAACCGGCCAAATTTTTAGCCATTATCCTTTAAATTATTGTTTTCATGTTTGAAAAATATCTTAAACAATCGTCTTTTGAATCACTCGAAGATTTTCAGAAAAACTTCGAGATCATCGTTCCTGAAAAATTCAACTTCGCCTATGATGTTGTTGATGAATACGCCCGAATCGACCCTGACAAAAGGGCGATCTGCTGGGTTAATGATCAGGGCGAAACACATAATTTTACATTTGCCGATCTGAAAAAGGCGAGCGACGAAACTGCCTCATTTTTTCAGTCACTTGGAATTGGTCGTGGCGACAAGGTAATGTTGATTCTGAAAAGAAGGTTTGAATTCTGGTTTTCGATTCTTGCATTGCATAAAATTGGAGCCATTGGCGTACCAGCTACCCATTTGCTGACTCCTAAAGATCTTATGTATAGGAATAATGCCGCGGGCATAAAAATGGTAATTACGGTTTCAGAACCCGAAATTATCCACAGTGTCAACGAAGCATTGGCAGAATCACCAACTGTCGAAAAGTTGGTGACAGTCGGAGCGCATACGCCAGAAGGTTGGATATCATTCCACGACGGTATGCGTAATGCAAAACCGTTTGTCGCACCGACAGGAGAGGCTGCCTCGAAGAACTCAGACATTTCGCTGTTGTATTTCACATCAGGCACAACGGCCAATCCTAAGATGGTCGTTCACGATTTTACGTATCCGCTTGGGCATATTGTAACGGCAAAATTTTGGCAAAACGTCCAAAATAACGGCCTTCATTTTACAGTTTCGGATACGGGTTGGGCGAAATCGGTTTGGGGAAAACTCTACGGACAATGGTTGGTTGGATGTGCTGTTTTTGTATATGATTTTGAGAAGTTTACGCCTGAAGATATGCTCTCGAAAATCAGCGAATTTGGCGTGACAAGTTTTTGTGCCCCACCTACAATTTACAGGTTCCTGATCAGGGAGGATTTTTCGAAACACGACTTGTCGAAGTTGAAATGGGCTTCTGTTGCAGGTGAACCGCTAAATCCGATTGTTTATGACACATTCTTTAAACAGACAGGTTTAAAACTCAGGGAAGGTTTTGGTCAGACTGAAACGACATTACAGATTGCTACTTTCCCATGGATGGAGCCAAAAGCGGGATCGATGGGTGTTCCATCACCACAGTTTGATGTTCATTTGTTGGATGGTGAAAATAAAGCTTGCGAAGACGGAGAAGTAGGACAAATTGTCATCCGTACGTGCGACAAAGTCCCGGTTGGCTTATTTTCAGGCTATTACCGCGATGCAGAAAAAACAGACTCCTGCTATTTTGGAGGTAATTATTATACCGGCGACCTTGCATGGCGCGATGAAGATGGTTATTACTGGTTTGTCGGACGTGTTGATGACGTGATTAAATCTTCGGGTTACCGCATTGGGCCATTTGAAGTTGAGAGCGCTTTGATGACGCATCCTGCTGTGATTGAGTGTGCAATAACAGGTGCACCCGACGAAATCCGCGGTCAGGTTGTGAAGGCTTCCATTATTCTGGCACCTGAGTATTGGCCTGGAAGTGATGAGCTTGTGAAAGAAATTCAGGAACATGTTAAATCCGTAACAGCACCTTACAAATATCCCCGGATTATAGAATTTGTTACCGAATTACCCAAAACAATCAGTGGTAAAATCCGTCGGGTTGAAATAAGGGAGAGAAGTAAGAACAAGGATATGTAATGAATTGTTAGATATGAACAGGCTTGTGATGGTCGGTACCATTATCGTTCTCTTTGCGCTGACCTTTTATTCGATCGGTATTTTTACAGAGCAGAAGCATAAAAAAGTGCCGGGGCGTGTGATCACTTTTTTAACAATGGGGATTATTGCCGATATCATCGCAACTGCCTTTATGATAGCGGGTTCTTCGAAAGGATTGTTCACATTTCATGGCATTCTCGGGTATTCTGCTTTACTGGCAATGTTAATTGATAACATATTCATTTGGCGTTTGCGGATAGAAGCCGGTATCGGAGCGGAGGTACCTGATGCCATTCACAAATATTCGCGGTATGCATATGTATGGTGGGTAATCGCTTTTATAACCGGAGGTCTGCTTGTCGCTTTTTCGAAGATGGCGTAAGGTGTCGAATGTGACACTCATCTGAAAATTAAATTTTTATGTCGTTATTATACAATCGAATAGTCGTAAAAGTCGGGAGTAATGTTTTGACCCGCGAAGACGGGATGCTCAATGTTACGTTGATGGCACATATTGTCGATCAGATTGCAGCGCTTCGAAAAGCCGGTTTACAGGTGATTCTTGTTACCTCGGGAGCCGTTGCTGCCGGACGTGCAGAGGTGGAGTTACAGCGTAAACTTGATCCGGTTTCCAGCCGGCAGTTGTGGTCAGCTGTTGGACAGGTAAAATTGATCAACCGCTATGCTGATCTTTTCAACGAAAACGGAATCACATGTGCCCAGGTACTTACGACAAAAGAGAACTTTAGCGACAGGCTTCATTATCTCAATATGCGCAATTGTATGACCACTTTGCTCGAAAACGATGTGGTTCCTGTTGTAAATGAAAATGATACAATTTCAGTGACCGAATTGATGTTCACCGATAATGACGAACTTTCGGGGCTGATCGCCTCGATGATGGATATGGAAGCACTGATTATTCTGACCAACGTTGACGGTGTATTCACCGGTTCACCAGATGAACCCGGAAGCCAACTGATTTCATCAATCAAACTTGGTGAGACGCTTGATGTGGAAGCTATTTCAGGTAAGAAATCGAACTTTGGAAGGGGCGGAATGCTCACGAAATTTCATATTGCATCCAAACTTGCAGGACAAGGAATATCGGTTCACATTGCGAATGGCACAAAAATTAATACCTTATCTAATATATTAAAAATCAATAAGGGAGCTGTTCATACACATTTTATTCCAGCTAAAAAGAAATCTACCGGTGTCCGGAAATGGCTTTCCCATTCCGATGATTTTGCCAAAGGGGAAGTAATTATCAATGATGGCGCCCGCGAGGTGTTACTTTCTGATAAAGCGGTCAGTTTACTTCCAATTGGAATTACACGCGTTGAAGGTTTCTTTAAAGATGGGGATATTGTGCGGGTCAAGGATTCAAACGGTGAATTGCTGGGGCTTGGAAAAGCCTCCTACTCGTCGGATGAAGTACTAAAAGAGATGGGTGGCAAAAAGTCGAAACCTTTTATCCACTACGATTATTTATACCTGTTATAATCTAACACCATGAACTATCGTGAGCAATTTGGAAATGCCTTAAACGCCAGTCGCGAGTTAAACATGCTGAGCGACGGCAAGATAAACGCAGTTTTGAACAAGATTGCGGATGCGGCCGTGAAGAGCACCGATTTCATTCTCCGTGAGAACCAGAAAGATTTGGCACGCATGGAAAATTCCGATCCGAAATACGATCGGTTAAAACTTACCGGCGAACGGCTAAGTTGTATTGCAGAGGATATTCGCAATGTGGCATCTCTGCCTTCGCCGATTGGAAGGGTTTTATCCGATTCGATCCGACCCAACGGATTGAAAATAAGCAAAATAACTGTTCCATTCGGTGTGATTGGAATTGTTTTTGAAGCCAGACCGAATGTGACGTTTGATGTTTTCTCGCTTTGTTTGAAGTCCGGAAATGCCTGTATTTTAAAAGGAGGAACCGATGCTGCAAATTCAAACCAGACAATTGTTTCCATTATTCACAAGGTTCTCGAAGCTAATAATATTAACCCTCATGTACTCACATTGCTTCCTTCAGGAAGAGAGGCCACTACTGAACTACTGAACGCCCGTGGCTATGTCGATCTGGTGATTCCACGTGGAAGTCAGGGTTTGATTGATTATGTCAGAAAGAATGCTACAATTCCTGTGATTGAAACAGGTGCAGGAATTTGTCATACTTATTTTGACGAGTTTGGTGATCTCTCTAAAGGGGCGCAGATTGTAAATAATGCCAAAACACGACGCGTGAGTGTCTGTAATGCCCTCGATTGCCTCATCATTCATGAATCGCGCTTGACCGATTTAAGAGAAATTGTTAAGCTGTTGATTAAGAGTCGTGTTGAGATATATGCTGATAAACCATCTTATAGTATGCTCGACGGGAAGTATCCTGATCATTTGTTGCAGGCAGCAGATGATGAGTCGTTTGGGACAGAATTTCTTTCCTATCGGATGGCCATCAGAACGGTCACTTCATTCGACGAGGCAATAGCGCACATCGCTAAATATGGCTCAAAACACAGTGAAGCAATTATTTCGGAAAACAAAAAGAATTGCGAATTGTTTCTGAAGGCAGTTGATGCTGCAGCCGTATATGTTAATGCAAGTACTGCTTTTACTGATGGTGCCCAGTTTGGATTGGGTGCTGAAATTGGGATCAGCACCCAAAAATTGCACGCCCGCGGTCCAATGGGTCTTGAAGAACTGACAAGCTATAAATGGCTTGTTGAAGGTGATGGTCAGATCAGGCCATAGTCGATTTTTTTAAAGAATACAATCATTTTAGTATAATATGCGACACTTTACTTCAGTTTACGACCTCCCCAATCTGGAGGAAGCGATCAAAACAGCCCTCGAAATCAAACGTAATCCTTATGCTTTTCAGCATCTTGGTAAAAATAAGACCATGGTGTTGATCTTCTTCGATTCGAGTCTTCGTACCCGGTTGAGTACCCAAAAGGCGGCTATGAATTTGGGAATGAATACAATGGTTTTGAATGTGAATCAGGATGGCTGGCGACTCGAAAGCGAATTGGGCGTTGTGATGGATGGCGACAAAGTTGAACACCTTCGCGAGGCGATTCCTGTGATCGGAAGGTATTGCGACATCATCGGAGTTCGTGCATTTGCCCGATTCGAAAGCAAGGAGGATGATTATACCGAGAAGATTCTCAACCAGTTTATACAGTTCGCCGGAGTACCGGTTGTGAGCATGGAAGCTGCCACCCGCCACCCGCTGCAAAGTTTTGCCGATCACGTGACGATCGAAGAATATAAAACAAAACCACGTCCTAAAGTTGTAATGAGCTGGGCGCCACATCCACGGGCACTTCCACAAGCTGTCCCAAATTCGTTTGTCGAATGGATGCGGCAGACCGATTATGAGTTGGTAGTGACGCATCCTAAGGGATATGAACTTGATCCAAAATTTATGGGTGACCTTAAAGTTGAATACGACCAGGACAAAGCCTTCGAAGGTGCCGACTTTATCTATGCAAAAAATTGGTCATCGTATACCGAATACGGTGAAATTCTATCAAAAGATATGAACTGGACTATAACTGCTGAGAAAATGGCGCTGACCAACAATGCGAAATTTATGCATTGTCTGCCAGTTCGGCGAAATATGATTGTTTCGGACGAAGTTCTCGACGGACCATCTTCAATTGTGATTGATGAAGCAGAAAATCGTGTATATTCGGCCCAGACAATTTTAAAAATGATATTGGAAGGATAATATGAGAGATCATTTGATAATCATCAAGGTAGGTGGTAAAATAGTTGAAGAGGAAGTTCCGCTCCGATCATTATTAAAGGACTTTTCGCGCATCGCGGGTGCTAAAATTCTTGTACACGGTGGCGGCAAAAGCGCCACAGCCCTGGCAGAGAAATTGGGAATCGAAACCAAAATAATTGACGGTCGCCGGGTTACGGATGCAGAGACATTGAAAGTCGCAACAATGGTTTATGCCGGTTTGGTAAATAAAAATGTGGTGGCCGGATTGCAGGCTTTCGGAAATAATGCCATCGGATTGACAGGTGCAGATCTCGACATCATCCGGGCTGCCAAACGTCCCGTTGGAGAAATTGATTATGGATTTGTCGGAGATATTAACTGGGTGAATGCGCAGGCGTTAGCGGAACTTCTTGGTAATGGCGCTGTACCGGTTATTGCTCCAATTACACACGACGGAAAAGGGTCGTTACTAAATACAAATGCAGATACAATAGCCTCCGAATTAGGAACTTCATTATGCACGCGATACGAAGTACGGTTAATATTCTGCTTCGAAAAACCGGGTGTTTTAATGGATGAAAGCGACGAAAAATCGGTCATTCAGGAAATTGACACTAAAATGTTTGAAGAGTTGAAAGCAAAAGGGGTGATTTCCGGTGGAATGATTCCAAAACTTGAGAACGGATTCAATGCACTCCGTAAAGGTGTCAGCGCCGTTGTGATCACAAATGCCCAGGGTATTTCGGGCGGTTTAAGAGGTACAAGGTTAGTACTCAACCTATGACATTCGACCAAATCGCTTCCGAAAGTGTTGAGTTATTAAAAGCGATGATCGAAATCCCTTCGTTTAGTCGCGAAGAGAAAGAAGTCGCCGATTATCTGGAAGATAAATTTTCTGGCTGGGGACTAAACCCATCGCGGATTGGCAATAATCTTTGGATGCGCAACAAAGCGTGGTCTGACGAAAAACCGGTTATCTTACTAAACTCACATATTGATACGGTATGTCCAACCGGAGGCTGGATTTACGACCCATTTAAAGCGATTGTTGAAGGACAGCAGATTACCGGGCTTGGCAGTAACGATGCCGGGGCTTCTGTCGTTTCGTTACTCGGGACTTTTCGCTATTTCTTCGAAGACGACAATTTGCCCTACAATCTCCTGTTTTGCTCAAGTGCCGAAGAGGAGATTTCAGGTGAAAATGGTGTGGCTTCAATACTCGGTCAACTTGGAAGAATAGACATTGCAATCGTTGGCGAACCAACACAGATGCAGATTGCCATTGCCGAAAAGGGGCTTTTGGTACTCGATTGTGAAGCAAAAGGACGTTCTGGTCACGCAGCCCGGAGTGAAGGTGAAAATGCTATTTACAAGGCAATTAACGATATTCAAATTCTTCAATCATTCCATTTTCCGCTTGAATCAACTGTTTTAGGTCCTGTGAAAATGACCGTTACGCAAATCGAAGCCGGAAGGCAGCACAATGTCGTCCCCGATTCGTGCCGTTTTGTGGTTGATGTACGCACCAATGAGCATTATTCAAACGAAGAGGCCTATCAAGTTATTGCCGGATTGATTCAATCTGAAGTCCATCCGCGCTCTTTCAGGTTGAATTCCTCCGGAATAAATGCCGATCATCCTTTGGTTCAGCGCGGAATAGACATGGGATTGCCTGTTTATGGTTCGCCGACTACTTCCGATCAGGCCGTGATCCCGCATCCCTCCATCAAAATGGGGCCTGGTGATTCTGCCCGCTCGCATACCCCCAACGAATACATCATGATCAACGAAATTAAAGAAGGGATCGCGACGTACATAAAACTTTTGGAAGGGCTAAAATTCTGATATTTTTTCCTTTCTGTATCTAAACATACCTAATTCTCAAATAAGACCGATGTCCGCAAAAGATAACCAGGAATACATGTTGAAGGCCATAAAAACGGCTGAAGAAAATTTTCTTTCCGGTAATGGCGGACCTTTTGGTGCCGTTATAGTGCGTGATGGTGAGATTATAGCTGTAGCAGGAAATTGTGTAACGTCAACGAACGATCCAACCGCACATGCCGAGGTTGTCGCGATACGCGAGGCATGCAAAACGCTTGACACCTTCGATCTTTCAGGATGTGAGATTTTTGCCAGTTGTGAACCATGTCCCATGTGTCTTGGAGCTATTCTATGGGCCCGTATCGGCAGATTGTACTATGCAGCCGACCGGAACGATGCTGCACGGGCTGGGTTTGATGATGAATTATTTTATCGGGAACTTTCCTTATCAAACGATAAACGCTTATTGAAACCAACACAGATGCTTCAGAAAGAAGCTATTGAGGTGTTTGATCAGTGGAATGATTCAGCTGATAAAATTCCGTATTAAAAAAAGCCTGACAGTATATGGAGAACTGCCAGACTTCAACACAATCAGAATTAAAGTATTGCCTTAAATGTTTTATTTTTTTAATTTAATTACTTCGCTGCCAGCGAGAAGGTAAGCACCGGATCCATAAACTTCCCAGCTTTCGGCGGTAAAGTTTTTCTTTGGATCGGCTCCGATTGGCTGAACCCAGCCAACATGACCATCCTTGCCGACACATTTATTCAATCCAATCCATGCTTTTTCGACAACCGGAAGGTAAGTTGATTTGTCGAGAATACCGTTATTGATTCCCCAAGCGATTGCATAACAATCAAAACCAGTACCACTTACTTCACCACCGGGATAGGATTCCGGATCAAGTAAACTGGCACGCCACATTCCGTCAGCCTGTTGAAGCTCTTTCAAACGAGCCGACATTTCCTTGAAAACTTCAATATAGAAATCGCGTCCTGCATAATTGGCGGGGAGCGCTTGCAAGACTCTTACAAGACCGCCCATTACCCAACCGTTTCCGCGTGACCAAAAGATTTTCTTGCCATTTGCTTCGCGAACATCTTTTCCATCGTTTTTGATTACATATTTCAGGTCGCGGGCAAAAAGGTGTTCATCTTTGTCGTAGAGCAGGTCATAGCACTCTTTGAACAATTGATCGCTGTATTTCAGGTAACTTTCATTGCCTGTCGCCATTCCAAGTTTTACAATGGCAGGAGGTCCCATAAATAAAGCATCGCACCACCACCATTTAATTACCTCGTCACCCTTTGTCGGATAAGGTTTTTTCATGAAAATAGCCAGTGTATCGATGAAAGGTTGAATCATCTTCTGGTTTTTCTCCACATTATAAACATCAACATAGGTTTGGCAAATGGCAATGTCATCAGCGTGATACCAACGTTTGCCTGGTTTCCAGTTATTTGCTTCGCCCATGTCCATCATCGCCTTGTAAATCGGTTTCGATTTGGTCGTTTCCCAGGCCGCTGAAACGCCGGCATAGAAAGCGCCGTTTGTCCAGTCCGTTAAATCGTGTTTCGGGTTTTTTAGTTGCCAGGCGGTCACACTTTTCATCGTTTTCTTGATGTAGCCCGGCGAAAACAGTTTTTTATTATCCGTTGTTTTTGAGAAGCTTGTCGAAGCTATAAAAACAAGAACAATCAGAGCAATCGTTTTTTTAATCATACAGTTGTGTTTAATTAACTAATCGCAAATATATGAAATGCGCAATCGATTGCAAATACAATTAATTAAAATTTAACATTCAATTTCCCGAATTGAAAAATCCCATCTGATTTTTGCTTAATATTGCATTATTAAAATAAAAATGACAAAGATCAGCATTCATACAGGACTTCATCATCACTTACCATAAGGTGAGCCGGGGTTGGTACGTCCATAGTCATATTACCAAATCAAAGGCTTACCTCATTCATCGGGTAAGCCTTTTTTAATTTAAACACATGGATTCGATTTTAAGAATTGCTATTCAGACCAAAGGTCGGTTAAACGAAGATTCGATGGCATTGCTCACAGAAACAGGTATTAAGCTTGTGTCGAGTAGCCGTCGACTGATATCACCTGCAAAAAACTTCCCGCTGGAAGCATTATTCCTTCGCGATGATGATATTCCACAGTGCGTTGCCGATGGGGTCGCCGATATCGGAATTGTCGGCAAAAACGAGGTGGCAGAGCAACAACAAACGGTTGAAATTATCAAACATTTGGGATTCAGCAAATGCCGGTTGTCGCTGGCAATTCCAAAGGATATCGAGTACGCTGGCCTTGAGTGGTTTTCCGGAAAGAAAATCGCCACTTCTTATCCCCGGATTTTAAAGGAATTTTTAACCGCGAACAACATCAATGCTGATATTCATTTCATTGCAGGTTCTGTTGAGATCGCTCCCGGAATTGGTCTGTCCGATGCTATTTTCGATATTGTAAGTTCAGGGAGTACACTTGTTAGCAATCGTTTGAAAGAAGTTCAGAACATTATGGATTCGGAGGCGGTAATCGTAGCAACTCCCAATCTTTCAAAAGAGAAGCAGGTTATCCTCGACGAATTGATCTTCCGCATCGAAGCCGTTGAGAAGGGGAGAGGAAAAAAATACATCCTGCTGAATGCCCCGAACGATAAACTGGATCAGATTATCAAAGTTCTCCCGGGAATGACTTCACCTACCATTATGCCACTGGCAAAAAGTGGATGGAGTTCACTTCACTCGGTGATCAATGAAAGCGAGTTCTGGGAAGTGATTGGTAATCTGAAGAAGAATGGCGCTGAAGGAATATTGGTTATTCCGATTGAGAAAATGATTTTATAAAACGAACCTGTCATGCAAATCTACCGTTACCCACTGCTTAAATCGTGGCCTGAAATTACGCAAAGGCCATCAGCGGACAATTCTGACAAAGTCGAAACGGTGCGCGAAGTAATGTCAAAGATCCGTGAAGACGGGGATGCTGCAATCCGTGAGTATACAAATCAGTTCGATCATGTTGATATTGATGATTTTGCAGTTACAACCGACGAGATTAAAGCTGCTGTTCGAAAGATCGATCCATTATTGAAGAACGCGATTAACATTGCGGCTCAAAATATTGATAAGTTTCATGTTGCACAGAAGTTCTCTCATCGCGTGATTGAAACAATGCCTGGCGTAAAATGCTGGCAGAAATCGATTCCGATTGAGCGTGTTGGGTTATATATTCCCGGTGGATCTGCACCATTATTTTCGACAGTTCTGATGCTCGGAATTCCGGCGATGATTGCTGGTTGCCGCGAAGTAGTTCTTTGCACGCCACCCGATCATAATGGAGATATTCACCCGGCCATATTATTTGCTGCTTCAATTTGCCATATTACAGAGATCTATAAAATAGGTGGAATGCAGGCAATTGGCGCAATGGCTTACGGTACCGAATCGATTCAGAAAGTTGATAAAATATTCGGACCCGGGAATTCATGGGTCACAGCAGCCAAGCAGTTTGTTGCGATGGCCGATTGTGCAATTGATATGCCGGCCGGTCCTTCGGAAGTGGCAGTGATGGCTGATGAAACCGGAAATCCTGAATTTATTGCGGCCGATCTGCTGTCGCAGGCTGAACACGGACCTGATAGTCAGGTGATCCTGGTGACGACTGAAGAAAAACTGATCCAGGACGTTATAACGGTGATGGGAAAACAACTCAAAGAGCTTCCACGTGCAACTACTGCAGCCAAAGCGCTTGATAACAGTCGGGCAATCCTTGTGAATGATGTGGAGGAGATGGTTGGACTGATTAATTTTTATGCGCCTGAACACCTGATTATAGCAACAAAAGATGCTGCAGGTTTGGCCGAAAGGATTACAAATGCCGGGTCGGTTTTCATCGGAAATTATTCTCCGGAAAGTGCGGGCGATTATGCTTCAGGAACCAATCACACACTCCCGACGAATGGCTGGGCTAAATCGTTTAGCGGAATTTGCCTGGACAGCTTCTGTAAAAAAATTACCTATCAGGAGATAACCCAGGAGGGAATTAAACTGTTAGGTCCGGTCATTGAGCAAATGGCTGAAGCAGAGCAACTTTTTGCCCATAAGAATGCAGCATCACTTCGAATGAAATAAATTGCAGGTTAAAGATACACCTTCAATGACAAAAAAATATTGTATGAGTTTCGATATCAATATATTACTAAGGGATAATATCCGCTTGTTGAAGCCTTATTCAAGCGCAAGGGACGAGTTTTCGGGCGAAGCGGTAGCTTTCCTTGATGCGAATGAGAATCCTTTTAATTCACCATGGAATCGTTATCCCGATCCGCGTCAGGTAAAACTGAAAACAAGGGTTGGCGAAATTAAAAATGTCCCGGTTTCAAAAATCTTTCTTGGTAACGGAAGTGACGAACCGATCGATCTGTTGTTTCGGGCATTTTGTGAGCCTGGAAACGATAATGTAGTTTCGATTCATCCAACTTATGGGATGTACCGTGTTGCAGCCGATACAAATAATGTTGCTGTAAACCTCGTTCCGCTGAGTGCTGAATTTGAGTTAGATGCTGATGCTGTGTTAAATGCGGTAACAGCCAACACCAAAATGATTTTCCTGTGCTCTCCGAACAATCCTTCAGGCAATGCGCTTGATAATCGTGCAATGTTGCGGATTATCGAAAATTTCAACGGCATTGTTGTTGTCGATGAGGCGTATATCGATTTTTGTCCCGAAAAGTCATTTCTTCCCCTGTTGGATCAATACCCCAACCTGGTAATTCTTCAGACTTTTTCGAAAGCCTGGGGAATGGCAGGACTTCGTCTGGGAATGGCATTTGCTTCGGAACCCATTATTGATGTGTTGAGCCGGATAAAATACCCCTATAACCTGAGTATTCTGACGCAGCAAAAGGGTCTCGAACTACTTGCTGATGAGCAGAAAAAACTCGATTGGGTAGCAATCATCCTGAAAGAGCGGGAGAAGATGATTGCCAATCTGAATAAATATCCGTTTGTGGTAAAGGTTTATCCGACTGATGCCAATTTTGTATTGGCCAAAACACACGATCCAAGGGGTATATATCAATTTCTTGTCGATGAGAAAATTATCGTTCGCGACCGCTCTTCAATCGCTCTGTGCGAAGGTTGTCTGCGGATTAGTATCGGTTCACCCGCTGAGAATGCCACATTAATTGAGGCACTCGATGAATTAATTTAGGATCTGCAATCGAATAAATATAAATTAAGAATGAAAAAAGTCCTTTTTATTGATCGCGATGGAACACTCATAGTAGAGCCTTCAGGCGATATGCAGGTTGATTCGCTGGAAAAGCTGGAGTTTATTCCGGGTGTGTTCCGAAATCTTTATAATATTCAAAAACTGCTTGATTTTGAATTGGTAATCGTTTCAAATCAGGATGGATTGGGAACTTCCTCTTATCCGGAGGATACATTTTGGCCTGCTCAGCAAATGATGCTCAAGGCTTTTGAAAATGAAGGAGTTAAATTCAGTAATATTCATATTGATCCCTCCATGCCTTCGGAGCAATCACCCAATCGTAAACCGGGCATTGGTATGCTGAAGGATTATTTTTCAGGAGAATATGATCTCGCCGGATCATTTGTTATTGGTGATCGTCCGACAGATATTGAATTGGCAAAAAATCTGGGGGCTAAAGGAATATTCTTTGCACCTGAAAGTCGGAGTAACGAACTGGAAACTAAAAAAATAGATACCTCATGTGCCCTTGTTTCCGACATTTGGGACGATATTTTCGGTTTTCTGGCAATCGGCGAACGTTCCGCTACAATCCGGCGAAAAACTTCGGAGACCGATATCTTTGTTGAATTGAAATTAGATGGTACGGGCAAATGTGACGTATCCACCGGATTAGGATTTTTTGATCATATGCTCGATCAGATCGGGCGTCACTCGGGTTGCGATCTGACAATAAAAGTGGTTGGTGATCTGGTTATTGACGAACATCATACAATCGAAGATACTGGTATTGCCCTTGGAGAGGCCATCCGAAAAGCACTTGGAGACAAACGTGGCATCGAACGATATGGTTTCTGCCTGCCGATGGACGATTGTCTGGCACAGGTTGCGCTTGATTTCGGCGGAAGATCGTGGTTGGTTTGGGATGCCAAATTCCATCGCGAAAAAGTAGGCGATGTACCAACAGAAATGTTCTTCCACTTTTTCAAGTCATTGTCCGATTCTGCGTTAGCTAATTTGAATATCAAAGCAGAGGGAACCAATGAACATCACAAGATCGAAGGAATTTTCAAAGCGTTTGCACGGGCATTGAAAATGGCAATCCGAAAAGATCCGTTCGTGCAATCACTTCCAAGTACAAAGGGGGTACTTTAAGTTTTTAAAGGTTATTAACTTTCAACTAAATATATGCAATCGATTCGCAAAAATGCCGTTATAAGAAACACTGCAATACTACTTATTCATTGTCCTGATAAACAGGGAATTTTGGCAGCAGTCACCGAATTTCTAAACGAAAACCATGGTAACATTATACACCTCGATCAGCATGTCGATCATGAAGAGGTGATATTTTATATGCGCGTGGAGTGGGAATTGGAGAAATTTACGATTCCACGCGAAAAAATTGCAGATTACTTTCAAACGCTTATAGCACAGAAATTTGCGATTCAGTTTTCGCTCCATTTTTCCGATAAACGCCCGCGGATGGCTGTGTTTGTATCCACAATGTCGCATTGCCTTTTTGATATTTTAGCGAGATATACGGCAGGCGATTGGGAGACTGATATCCCATTGATAATTAGTAACCACGAAACGTTGAGGCCAGTGGCTAAAAGTTTCGGCGTCGATTTTCAGCTGATCGAAAAGAACAGTGCAAATAAGGCGGAGCAGGAGCTGAAAGAGATCGAAATTTTGAAACAATACAATATAGATTTCGTTGTATTAGCCAGATACATGCAAGTATTGTCTGATAAGTTTGTGGCCAATTATCCCAATCGGATCATCAATATACATCATTCATTTTTACCGGCATTTGCCGGGGCAAAACCTTATCATGCAGCACACGAGCGTGGTGTGAAAATTATTGGCGCTACAAGTCATTATGTCACAACAGATCTTGATGCAGGGCCAATTATCACGCAGGATGTAGTACGGATATCTCATATGGATAATGTAGACAGTCTTATTCGCAAAGGGCGTGATCTCGAAAAAATTGTTTTAAGCGAAGCTATTTATAAGCATCTTCAGCGTAAAGTTCTGGTTTATAATAACAGAACCGTAGTATTCAACTAAAAGGATTACAATGAAAAGCATTTTTAAAAGCACCAAAATAGCCCTCGTCGGTTTGTTGATTTTCACGAATGCTTTTTCACAATCGCAGGGTCTTCCAAGTCAGGAGATTCCAACTGACTACGAATATAAAATCAAAATTGGTGATACCGTCCCTGATTTCACGATGATGCTGATAAATGGTAAAAAGGTATCTTCGAAAGATTGGAAAGGCAAGGTGGTGATGCTTCAATTTACTGCAAGTTGGTGTGGCGTTTGTCGCAAAGAAATTCCTTTTATTGAAAACGATATTTGGCTGAAAAACAAGCGTAATCCCAATTTTTTACTTTTTGGTGTTGACCGGGACGAACCGCTTGAAACGGTAAAAAAATACCAGAAGGAGATGGGAATTTCGTACCCGCTGGCAGTTGATCCTTTCGCCGATGTCTTCGGAATTTTTGCCGATAAAAAGGCAGGTGTGACACGTAATGTGATTATTGACCAAAAAGGAAAGATCGTTTTTATGACGCGTCTGTTTAAAGAATCAGAGTTTAAGGAGATGGTACGGGTTATAGGAGTGTTGCTTAAGTAGGTAATTAGTAAATAATTTTGTATTTTCGTATAATGAATCTGGTTGAAAAAAATATTGTAAGCATACGTGATTTATGCAAGAAGCATAGAGTGGGGAGGTTGTTTGTTGTCGGATCTGTTTTAACAGAGCGGTTTCAAAAAAGCAGCGATATTGATTTCATTGTTGATTTTCAAGGTGTTGATTTATATGATTATGCCGATAATTATTTTGATTTAAAATTCTCGTTGGAAAAGCTTTTTAAGCGAGACGTTGATTTGCTTGAAGATAAAGCTATTAATAACCCATATCTGCGTCAATCATTAGATTTATCTAAGCAACTTGTTTATGGATAGCGAGATAAAAACCTGGTTATATGCTATTCTGATATTTGAATAATCAAAAATCAACGAAATTTATGAAGATTGTAATTATAAAATACAATGCCGGAAATATCAGATCGGTCGATTTTGCATTACAGCGGCTTGGGGCGTCGGCATTGATTACTGCCGATCCGGATGAAATCAGAAGTGCCGATCGTGTTATTTTCCCCGGAGTAGGAGAGGCTTCTACAACAATGAGTTATCTGAAACATCACAAGTTGGACACTTTAATTTGTGATCTTCGTCAACCCGTACTTGGTGTTTGTCTTGGTTTGCAGCTAATGTGCGCTCATTCCGAAGAGGGTGATACAGAATGCTTGGGTATATTCCCGGAGAAAGTTAAGAAGTTTGTTCTTTCGCAGGATGATTCGACTTCCTTTAAAATTCCGCACATGGGATGGAACAGTATTTCCGGACTAAAGACACCACTTTTTGACCACATCAGTGACGAGGATTACTTCTACTTTGTTCACTCTTTTTACGCAACTACAGGAGTTGATACCGCTGCAACCTGCAATTACCTGGTTTCTTTCAGTGCGGCGCTTCAGCGCGATAATTTTTACGCCACACAGTTTCATCCCGAAAAAAGTGGCAAGACAGGCGCAAAAATCCTGGAAAACTTTATAAATCTGATCGTTTAAGCTATATGAAGATTGAAATTATTCCTGCCATTGATATTATCGACGGCAAATGTGTTCGTTTGAGTCAGGGTGACTATCAGCAAAAAACCATCTACAACGAGAATCCGCTGGAGGTAGCTAAAATGTTCGAAGCCGCCGGGTTGAAAAGATTGCATTTGGTCGACCTCGATGGGGCAAAAGCACATCACATTGTTAATCAAGAGGTATTAGAAAGTATTGCAGCGAATACAAATCTGATTATTGACTTTGGCGGTGGATTGAAATCTGATGAAGATTTGAAAATTGCGTTTGAATCGGGCGCCTCAATGATAACCGGAGGAAGTATAGCCGTAAAATCACCGGAGATTTTTATGAGGTGGATCGAAAAATTTGGTGCAGATAAGATCATTCTTGGCGCTGATGCAAAAAATGAAATGATTGCTGTGGCCGGATGGCAGGAAAGTACGGGTACTGATATTTTCACTTTTATAAATAACTGGCATTCAAAAGGAATCCGGAAAATCATCAGTACCGATATTGGTCGTGACGGTATGTTGCAAGGTGCTGCAACCGAACTTTATAAGAAGATTCTTCTTGAAGTTCCTGACGCCTACCTGATTGCAAGTGGAGGGGTCAGTTCGATGGCTGATATCCTCGAATTGCAGAATGCCGGAATTCCAGCTGTCATCACCGGAAAAGCGATTTATGAGGGAAGGATAACGATGAATGAAATCATTGATTTTATTGGTTGATCTAATTGTTTTGAAACATCTTACGTTGATATTTTTGATGCCTTGTGTTTAAATGTTTGAAAATCATTTTGTGTTTGGAATTTGATTATTCTCTTTCTGCAATCATTATTTTGTCCCTTAATGTGTTGTTATTTAATTTGATAAACTAAGAAAATGCTCGCAAAACGAATTATACCATGCCTCGACATCCGCGACGGACAAACTGTGAAAGGGGTCAACTTTGTAAATATCATCAACGTTGGTGATCCGGTAGAGTTGGGAAAACTTTACGCAGAACAAGGCGCTGATGAACTTGTTTTCCTCGATATAACCGCTACTCACGAAGGGCGCAAGACCTTTGTTGAATTGGTCAGGCGAATTGCTCAGAATCTTGATATTCCGTTTACTGTCGGCGGAGGAATCAGCGAGATAAAAGATGCAGAGGCGTTGTTAGCAGCTGGTGCCGATAAAATTTCAATCAACTCTTCGGCAGTACGCAATCCGCAACTCATTGATGATCTGGCACGTAATTTCGGAAGCCAGTTTGTTGTTGTGGCGATCGATGCCCGCGAAGCGAATGATTACTGGACAGTTACGGTTAATGGCGGTCGTATTCCGACTAACAAAGAACTTTTCTCATGGGCAAAAGAAGCAGAAAACCGCGGTGCCGGCGAAATCCTATTTACTTCTATGAACCACGACGGAACCAAAAACGGTTTTGCCAATAACGAGTTGGCAAAGCTTTCCGAAATCCTTACGATTCCGCTTATTGCATCGGGAGGTGCGGGAACGATGGAACATTTTGCCGATGTATTTACGCTTGGAAAGGCTGACGCCGGTCTCGCTGCCAGTATTTTCCACTTTCGCGAAATTGCCATTCCCGATCTAAAGAACTATCTTCGCAACCAAGGGATTTGTGTGAGATAAAACAACGAAAATCGCTAAATAATAAAAGGATTTTTAGGTTTTCACGCAAAGACGCATCCCGAAGTTTCGGGAGCAAAGTAAAAATTTCAAAATTAAATATGGAACTTAATTTCAATAAACTGGCAGGCGAAATACTTCCTGCTGTAATTCAGGATAATACAACAGACAAGGTTTTGATGTTGGGTTTTATGAATAAAGAGGCTTACGATAAAACCGTTTCGACTGGCTTAGTGACTTTTTTCAGCCGTACGAAAAACAGGCTTTGGACAAAAGGGGAGGAGTCGGGTAATTTTTTGAAAGTAGTTACCATTCAACCTGATTGCGACCAGGATACGCTCTTGATCAAAGTTAATCCTGTCGGTCCGGTTTGTCATACAGGAACGGATACCTGTTGGGGCGAAGAGAATAAAGCTGAGGATATCTTGTTTTTAAAGCGTTTACAGGATTTTATCGACAAACGGAAACGTGAAATGCCACAAGGATCGTATACAACCACGTTGTTTGAAGATGGATTAAATCGCATGGCACAGAAAGTTGGTGAAGAAGCGATTGAAACAGTGATTGAAGCAATGGCAGGAAACGACGAGCGGTTACTTTACGAAGCCTCTGACCTTGTCTATCACCTGATTGTGCTTTTGTCACACAAAGGTTATCGTATCGAAGATATTGCCCGGGAATTGAAAAAGAGGCATAAGTAATTGAATTTGTTATATTCTGTTTTAAACCCACATCTCTGATAGTTTCATAGAAAATGGCATCACAAAAAATAGATTCAGTTAGAGAACTAATTTATTTGTCATATGCAAATTTGGCGATGGCTCATAGTGCAGTTGATAAGAAGCAGGAGAAATATGGACCTATCAATTATATGATTAGATCCAAATTATTCAAAAGACTGAAAGAAGGTACTATGAATATGCGATCAATTTTTGATGATGAAAAAATTAAGCTTCAAACTGGATCAATTTGTAATTATTGTGGTTCTATTGAGCATTTAGCACTAGACCATATTTTCCCTCAAAAATTTGGAGGACAAGACAATGCAGAGAATTTAATTTTTTCTTGTAGATCCTGTAACAGTTCAAAAGGGAAAAAGGATTTAATGGAATGGATGAATTATCGGGGACAATTTTTGCCATTAATGATAATCAGACGCTATTTGAAACTGACTTTTTATTATTGCATCGAGAATAATCTTATTGACAGGAAAATAGTAGAATTAAAGGAAATGGAGTTACCGTTCAAGATTGATCTTTTGCCGACTTTATATCCTTTGCCTATTAATCTAATATTGAATGCTGAAGAAAATAAAAGTGATATTTGTAAAAGTTGAACCTTCAGGATTCTTTTTTTACTATTAAGTATCAAGTTACAACCCAAGGTCATTCAAATTCATCCCATTTTATGGGATAGCACATTATAAAGAAATAAGACCATGAAGACGAGATTTTTCGTATTGTTTTTTTGTTTTTTCACCTTCAACATCGTATGTTCTGTCGTCGTGGGTGCGCCGAAAATCGTAGTTACGGAAAAAGACAAGGTATTGCTTCAGGAGAAATTCGATCAATTTTCGAAGGACAGTAACCTTCCCACCGGTGAGTTGGTGCTAAAGATAGGAAACGATTTTATAGGAACGCCCTATGTTGGAAATACGCTTGATCGCACTGTTGAAGAAGATTTGGTAGTAAATTTGCGTGAACTCGACTGCACCACATTTGCAGAGAATTGCCTGGCCATTGCAAGAACCATTAAAAGTGGAAAGCCGACTTTTGAAAGTTTTACAACCGAACTTGAAAAAATCAGGTACCGTAACGGCCAGTTGAACGGGTATGTGAGCCGGTTGCATTATTTTGGTGAATGGATTACAAATAATGTCGAAAAAGGGATCGTTGAAGATGTGTCTTCGAAAATTGGGGGTGTAAAATGTCCCATTGTCCTTAATTTTATGGGTACCCATGCTGATTCGTATCCGCAATTAAAAGCAAATCCTGTATTAATAAAGGAGATAAAACAAATAGAAAAGCGAGTTTCTGCAGAACTGTTTTTCTTCATTCCAAAAGAGAAAATTGCCGTTCATGAAAAAGATATTCTGGATGGTGACATTGCCGCACTCGTAACCAAAATACCAGGGATGGATGTTTCGCACGTGGGAATACTTTTCAAGAAAGATGGACGGGTTTATCTGCTTCATGCTTCATTGTCAGGTGGGAAAGTGGGAACAACCAAGGTTCCGCTGGCCGATTATTTGAAGGATTCTAAAAATACGACTGGCATTTTTGTGGTGAGGGCGAAATAAAATCCTGATCCGTTTGAAGATTAAATTCGAGCCTTTCCCCTTATTTCAAAACTATAACCAAACCTATCTGTTGTAACAATACAAAGTATAAAAAAAACATATGGATATTTTATCAAAATTGAACACGCGTTATACCACCAAGGTTTTTGATCCGTCGAAAAAGGTTTCAGAAGCTGATATGGAAAAATTATTGGAGGCAATTCGTCTGTCTGCTTCGTCTTACGGACTGCAGCCCTACAAAATCTTAGTTGTTGAAGATCCCAAAATCAGGGCTGAACTTCGCAAATTTGCCTGGGATCAGTCGCAGATTACCGATGCATCGGCATTGCTTATTTTTGCAGCTGACGTCGAAACAAATGCAAAGTCGGTTGATGAGTTTGTTGATCTGTTGTCGCAAACCCGTAATATTCAGAAGGATGCGCTTTCCGGATATGCCGATATGATGAAAGGATCGATACAAGGCCAGAATCCGGAGCAAATTGAAACATGGGTTAGTAAACAAGCTTATATTGCACTTGGCTTTGGCCTTGTAACTGCGGCTATTTTAGATCTCGATGCCTGTCCAATGGAAGGATTTAGTCCGGCTGATTTCGATCGGATTTTGGATATTAATAAGTTAGGCCTAAAATCCAAAGTGATTTTGGCTGTAGGATACCGTTCAGATGAAGATCATTATGCGCATCTTGCCAAGGTAAGGCAAAAGGCAGAGGATTTGTTTATAAAATTCTAATAACGAAAAAGACCGGTCAGCTGACCGGTCTTTTTCGTTGAAGTATATGATTTTCAGCAAATATCTTAATAGTCTAACTCATAACATACTTGTGAATCCGTTTAGCGGCATCACGTCCCGAGCGAATGGCCCAAACGACTAAACTTGCACCCCTTGTGACATCGCCGGCAACAAAGATCTTGTCAAGGTTCGTGCTGTTATCAATCGATTTAACATTCCCACGAGGATCGTATTCAACACCTAAACTATCAAGCAAGCCTGCATGAAGGGGAGATAAAAACCCCATCGAAAGAAGCACCAGGTCAGCTTCAATAAGCTCTTCAGTTCCCGGAATCTCTTTCATAATCATCCGGTCATTGTCGCGAACCCATTCAACCTGTGCAACTTCAACCCCTTTAAGATGGTCATTTTCGCCAATGAATTTTTTCGTGACAAGGCTCCATCTTCTTTCGCAGCCTTCAAGATGTGAGCTGGAAGTACGAAGTGTATTTGGCCAGTAAGGCCATGGATTGTCCTCACCCCGTTTTTTTGATGGTTTGGGAAGAATCTCAATCTGAGTTACAAAAGCGGCTTTCTGTCGGATGGAAGTACCTACACAGTCGGAACCTGTATCACCACCACCAATGACCAATACTTTCAGATCTTTAGCAGATATTCGTATAGTCTCATCGACATGCTCCCCGCTAATAACCTTGTTTTGCTGGCGGAGGAAATTCATTGCAAAATGAATCCCATTCAATTCGCGACCTTCTGCCGGTAGATCACGCGGATCCATTGCACCGCAAGCCAGACAAACAGCATCGAATTCGTTCAGCAATTTGTCTGCCGGAATGTCAACTCCCACTTTGGTATTTACCTTGAATATAATCCCTTCCTTTTCAAAGAGATTGATTCTTCTGTCGATCACCGTTTTATTTAATTTGAAATCGGGGATTCCATAACGGAGCAGACCACCGACTTTGTCATCCTGTTCAAAAACCGTTACGGTATGTCCGGCCTGATTAAGCAAGTCGGCTGTCGAAAGTCCTGCGGGACCTGAGCCGATGATTGCAATCTTCTTCCCGGTTCGTTTTGCAGGAATCTGTTCAACAACATGGCCCATGTCAAACGCTTTTTCAACGATGGAACATTCGTTTTCACGAATCGTAACAGCCTCGTCATGAATTGCAAGAACACACGATTTTTCACAAGGAGCAGGACAGATTCTTCCGGTAAATTCCGGAAAACTATTGGTTGCTGAAAGTAAATCATAAGCTTCACCCCATTTGCCACGGTAGACTGCATCCTGCCATTCAGGTATATTGCTTTCAACCGGACAGGAGCTGTGGCAAAAAGGTATCCCACAATCCATACACCGCGATGCCTGATCTTTACGATCGTTCTCGTTAAGTGTCTGTTCTACTTCGCCATAATCAAATATTCGCTCATTGATTGGGCGATATCCGCCCAATTTCCGTTCTATTTCGATAAAACCTTTTGGATTTCCCATTTTTCTAAACTTTAATCTTCTTTTGCGTTAAACGTTTTTCTGTACTAAAATTACTCTCTCCGGTCAGGTGCATCTTCAGCCAATTCGAGCATTCGTTTCACCTCTTTCAGTTTTATTTCGTTCAACACTTTCTTATATTCTAATGGAATGATTTTTACAAATTTTGGCAGATATTCATCCCAGTTGGTAAGAACCATGCTGGCAAGCGGACTCTGCGTGTACAGAAGATGTTTTCCAATTAATTCCTGTAATTCCATAATATCTGCCTTATCTTCAACCGGCCCCAATTCGACAAGTCCTTTGTTGCAATAATATTCGAAATCGCCGTTTACGTCGAGAACATAGGCAATACCGCCGCTCATACCCGCAGCAAAATTACGACCTGTAGCGCCAAGAACGACCGTTCGTCCTCCGGTCATGTATTCGCAGCAATGGTCACCGGTGCCTTCGACAACTGCGTTTGCGCCGGAATTTCGGACACAGAAACGTTCACCGGCAACTCCCTGAATGTAAACATCGCCACTGGTTGCACCATAAAGGGTTGTGTTTCCAACAATAATGTTTTTATTGGGTTCAAAAGTTGAGCCATTTGGAGGAAGGACCACAATTTTACCACCCGAAAGTCCTTTTCCAAGATAATCGTTGGAATCACCTTCAAGCCGGAATGATACTCCTTTTACCAAAAATGCGCCGAAGCTTTGACCAGCAGTACCACGGAATGTGCAGTTAATCGTATCTTTAGGCAAACCCTCTTCGCCATATCGTTTTGATATTTGTCCCGAAAGCATCGCACCAACCGTACGCATTACATTGTTGATTTCGTAGGCTAACCAAACCTTTTCGCCGCTTTTGATTGCCTTATTTGCTTCGCGGATCAATGATTTATCAATGACATCATCCAGATTTTTTGTATTTGGCTGTGTATTGTGAATTGGATAAAGTCTGGCTTCTTCGGGAAGATTTAAGAATTTCGATAAATCGACATTTTTCATCTTCCAGTTGGTCACTTCATGGTTCTGTTCCAAAAGGTCAACCCTTCCTACAAGTTCATCGAAAGTTCGTACCCCTATTTCAGCCATATATTCACGAATTTCTTCTGAAATAAAGGTGAAGTAGTTGATTACATATTGCGATCGTCCAATGAAACGTTTTCTTAAATTTTTATTTTGGGTGGCGATACCTGCAGGACAAGTATTCAGGTGGCATTTGCGCATCATGAGGCATCCAAGCGAAATCAATGCTCCGGTTGCGAATCCAAATTCCTCACCTCCGAGCATTCCCATGATCACCACATCGCGACCAGTCTTTAACTGACCGTCGACCTGAAGTTTAACGCGCCCACGCAAATTATTCATTACCAGCGTCTGTTGTGCTTCGGCAATACCGAATTCAGCAGGTAACCCGGCATGTTTAATTGAACTTGCCGGTGAAGCTCCGGTTCCACCTTCACATCCGCTGACGATGATGATATCAGCAAAGCCTTTGGCAACCCCCGCGGCGATTGTACCAACTCCAGATTCGGCTACTAATTTAACCGACACTTTTGCCTGGGGATTCACATTCTTTAAATCGAATATTAATTGCGCAAGATCCTCAATCGAATAAATATCGTGGTGAGGTGGTGGCGAAATCAGCGTAATGCCCGGCGTTGAATGCCTGAGTTTGGCAATTATTTTATTGACTTTAAATCCAGGTAATTGGCCTCCTTCTCCCGGTTTAGCCCCCTGTGCAATTTTTATCTGAAGCTCGGCTGCATTGATCAGGTAATTATTGGTGACCCCAAAACGACCCGATGCAACTTGTTTTATCTTTGAGTTTTTGTCCGTTCCAAAACGGCTGGCATCTTCACCGCCTTCTCCAGTATTACTCCTGCCGCCAATCGTATTCATTGCAACTGCAATTGCCTCATGCGCTTCCTTGGATATTGATCCATAAGACATTGCTCCCGTTACAAATCGTTTGAGAATATTTTCAGCTGGTTCGACCTCCTCAATCGGGATTGGATTCTTTTTCCATTTTAAAGCTCCGCGGATAAATGCTGGTTTTGCATTCTGCTCGTCAACAAGCTTGCTGAATTTTTTATAGGTCTGATAATCATCTGTTCGGGTAGCCCACTGTAAAAGTGCAACACTTTGCGGATTCCATGCATGGAATTCACCGTGGTTGCGGTAGTGGTATTCACCGACAGTCGAGAACTGAACTTTCGCTGACGGGTTCAAAAAAGCTTCATCGTGAAAGATCATGGCTTCTCTGAAGATCTCTTCATAACCGACACCTCCGATACGTGAAGGTGTTCCCTTGAAATAATTATCGATTAACTCGTCGCTAACGCCAACGGCTTCAAATAATTGCGATCCGTGATAGGAACGAAGTGTAGATATACCCATTTTCGACTGGATCTTTAGAAGCCCTTTATCGATCGCCTTAATATAGTTTTTACGCGCTTCAACATATGGAAGTTTGATTTCCCCCTCTGTAACGAGGTAATCAATGGCAGCAAAAGCCAGATAAGGGTTCACAACGCTTGCGCCATAACCAAGCAACAATGCAAAATGCATAACCTCCCGAGGTTCAGCAGTTTCGACAATGATGCCGATCTGCATCCGCTTCTTGGCTTTGATCAGGTGGTGATGTACCGCGGCAACCGAAAGAAGCGAAGGAATCGGAACCAAATCTTCCGAAATATTACGGTCGGTAAGAATGATAAAGTTTTTCTTTTCATCGACGGCTTTCTCAGCAGCCTCAAGCATTGCTTTAAACGACTTCTTGAATCCTTCGACGCCCTCTTTTTTCGAGAAAAGCATTGGGATGGTTACATGATTAAATGTCTCATGTTTAAGATCTTTAATCTTTCCGAGGTCGGTATTGGTAATAATCGGACTATCGAATTTGATCAGTTTGCAATGGTTCGGTGTCTCATCAAGGATATTGCTGCTTAACGAACCAATGTAATTTGTAAGCGACATCACCAGTCCTTCGCGAATTGAATCGATCGGAGGATTGGTAACCTGCGCAAATAATTGCCGGAAATAACTGAAAAACCGTTTTGGTTTGTCGGAGAATACTGCCAGTGGTGTATCGTTACCCATCGAACTTGTAGGTTCCTGGGCGGTTTCAGCCATTTCTTTGATGATCAGCATCATCTCTTCTTTGCTGTAACCAAACGTCTTAGAGTAGGGACCAAACTCGTCACCCATTCCTGACGGAACGCGTTGTTTTACTTTGATGGCTTCAAGCTCTAACCTGTTTTCTTTTAGCCAGTTGACATATGGATTTTTGCGACTTAATTCTGCTTTAACCTCTTTATCAGGAATGATAATACCTAACTGTGTATCAACCAATAATAATTTTCCAGGTCTTAAGCGGCCTTTTTCTTTGATTTCGCTGGCCGGAAAAACCTGAACGCCAACTTCCGAACCCATTACGATCAGGTCGTTTTTGGTGATGATGTACCTCGAAGGACGTAATCCGCTTCGGTCGAGTGTGCCTCCAATGTAACGACCGTCGGAGAAGACCATTGATGCAGGTCCGTCCCATGGCTCCATCAATGTGGAGTGATATTCATAGAATGCTTTAAGACTTTCTGGTATTGGATTCTTTTCGTTAAAAGACTCGGGAATCAGCATACAAAGTGCATGAGGAATTGTTCGTCCGGTCATGTTAAGGAACTCAAGTACATTGTCAAACGACGCAGAATCTGATTTACCCGGTTCAACGATCGGGAAAAGCTTGTCAAGATCGTCGCCAAAAAGGTCGGATTGGAGCAGCGATTCGCGTGCATGCATCCACTGACGGTTTCCTTTTATAGTATTGATTTCACCGTTGTGCGCAATCATCCTGAACGGCTGTGCAAGATCCCATGTCGGGAAAGTATTTGTACTAAAACGGGAATGAACAAGCGCTATGGCACTGGTCATCGCCGGATTGGTGAGGTCCTTGAAGTAACCGCGAAGCTGTTCCGCGGTGAACATTCCTTTGTAAATGATCACTTTACTTGAAAAACTTGGAAGATAGAACGAATCTTTTTCAGCCAGTTGCG
>Ga0209724_1000427_pt1 | contig 40783 bp, 32 predicted proteins | sample grotaG_FD_184143 | JGI IMG/M metagenome (GOLD analysis project Ga0209724, IMG submission 184143) | Glacier valley bacterial and archeal communities from Borup Fiord, Nunavut, Canada, to study Microbial Dark Matter (Phase II) -... | ecosystem: Environmental > Aquatic > Freshwater > Ice > Glacier ... | reverse complement strand
TGCTTTGCCGCTTCCCTTAGTCGCATTTCGTAGCACAGAAAGCACCTTTCTCCGCCCTCAGGTTCCGATTCATAACCCTTTATCGTTTGATAGTACTCCACGGGGTCGAATTCTCCTTGAATAAACTTAATCGGGAAATTAAATGGCATTGCATTTAATAAGTTTTGCTGTTCCTCTACTCTTCTAATATATTCTTCCTCCGGATAGATATTCGGATTATAGTAAAAGACTGTTATCTCAAAATAATTAGTCAAATATTCTAAAACATAGCTGCTACAAGGTGCGCAACAGCTATGAATCAACAGTTTCGGACGGCTTCCCATAGTGGCAAGCATCTGGGTTAGCTTGTCCAACTCCTTTTGATAATTCATGATTTGCATCCCCTAAATTAGATTCAATTTTTCTAATATTTTTTCAAACTTTTTTTGATCAATTGGTTTTCCGGCATAAGCTGTGCATCCAAGGTCAAAAGCCTTTGCCACGTTTTTTCCCTCATTTAAAGCAGTTGTCATAATAATCTTAGCTAATTTGTCTTCCGGAATCTCTTTATCTTTCTCAATTTCTCTTATCTTCTCTAATGCTTGATATCCGTCTAAATTTGGCATCATAATATCCAAACACACCAAATCATAGCCTTCATGAGATTCTAATGCCATGGCGAATGCCTCTACAACCTCTTCCCCATCTACAGTCACATCACACTCTCCATACTTCGATAAAAATCTTAGCATGAACTTTCTGCTGGCAAAATCATCTTCAGCAATTAATATTCTCATTTTACATCCCTTTCAAAACTTATATTATATTACTATAATATAAGAAAATCTGATAATTTAATAGGGTGAAGAGTGAAAGATTTTTCAATCTTTCACTCACGAAGTTTGTGCCTGCGTAATCCTCAGCACAAACTTCTGATGCACAAAAAACATGCGCAGGAATGGTGGAAAATATTACTTATTTATTTGTAATTATACTCAAGGTAAAAAAGTTTGCAAAAACTTGATTAATCGATTCATTTCTTCCTCCGTACCAATCGTAATCCTTAAATATTTATCGATACGGGGTAAATTAAAGTAACGTACGTAGATATTGTTGCTGCGTAGGGCTTCAAAAATCGCCTTTGCAGGAACTTTGCAATGAGTAGCAAAGATAAAGTTCGTACCGGATTTTAAGAAGGAAAAACCTAATGCTTTTAACTTCTCCTCCGATTTCTCCCTGGTTGCAATAATTTTTTGTATTCCTTGTTTAAAATACTCTGTATCCTTTACGGCCTCAACACCGCATTCAATCGCAGTCAGGTTCATTGTATAGGAATTAAAAGAATATTTAACATCATTCAATGCTTTAATTAATTGAGGTTGACCCATGGCATATCCGATTCGCATACCGGCCATGGAGCGGGATTTGGAAAAAGTTTGAACCACAAGCAGGTTATCATACCTAGAAATTAACTCTACTGCAGATCTTCCTGCAAAATCAATATAGGCTTCATCGATAATCACAATCACATCGGGATTATTCATTATGATATCTTCAATTACAGACAGATCTTCATAAATAGAAGTTGGTGCATTCGGATTTGCAATCACTACTCCACCATTATCTTTATAGTAATCCTCTTTCACTATACGAAAATCCTTGTCAAGTGCCGGTGTATCATAAGGAATCTGAAACAACTTGCTCCACACTGGATAAAAAGAATAGGTGACATCAGGAAAAAGAATCTTCTTTTCGGAATTATAGAAGGTCATAAAAGCCATGGCGAGTACGTCATCGGAGCCCACACCAACAAAAACCTGATCGTTGCCCAAATGGTAGAACTGAGCCAAACTCTCAACTAATAACTTAATTGTAGGATCAGGATAAAGTCTTAACCTTTTGGTATCCATTCCTTTTAGCACCTTCTCCACCCCTGGTGCCGGAGGATATGGATTTTCGTTCGTATTCAGTTTCACCATATTTGGATTATTTGGTTGTTCTCCCGGAACATAGGGTACGACTCTCCTAATATTCTTTTCCCATAGCTTCATACTATATTCTTACATAAGGAAACCGATTGGTCCCATTCTGCATTATCCTTTCATATTACTTTATTAAATAGATAAGTGTAAACATGGATATTCCATTTTAACTAATACTGCTAATACTATGCTTCCTTTATTTCACTCCATATTCTCCTGCCAACTTCAAAAATCCCAGAAGAGCCCGCTCTATCATGGAATAATCCACACAATAAGCAATTCTGCAATACCCTGGACAGCCGAAAGCGGAACCGGGTACAATAAGAATATTATGTTTTTTCGCAGCTTGTGCAAATTCTTTATCATCTTCTCCCAGTGCTTTCACAAAAAGATAGAAAGCGCCCTGAGGTTTCACGCATTGATAACCATAAGAAACTAGACTATTATATAAAAGCTCTCTGTTACGGTTATATAATTCTATATCAACCTTAGCATCAAGGCATTTTGCAACTGCTCTCTGGATGAGTGAGGGTGCATTGACATACCCCAAAATACGATTTGCCACATTGGCAGCTGCAATCATATCTTCATAGTCATCCACTTCCTTCGGGATTACCAGATACCCAATTCTTTCTCCCGGAAGAGACAGCGATTTGCTAAAGGAATAGCCAACAATCGTATTATCATAATATTTCGTAAGATATGGAACCCATGCACCGTCATATGCCAGTTCACGATAAGGTTCATCTGCAATTAGATAAATAGAGGAGCCGTATTCCTTTTGTTTTTTATTTAAAATCTGAGCTAGATCAATTATTGTTTTCTCCGAATATATTACACCAGTCGGATTATTTGGGGTATTGATAATAACTGCTTTTGTATTCTTAGAAATTTTCTGCTCAAACTCTGCTAGATTTGGTTGGAAATCTACCGTATTCGGAGATACAACAACTAATTGACCATCAAAATTACTTACATAGTTGCGGTATTCGCCAAAGAAAGGTGCAAAGGTAAGTACCTCATCGCCGGGATTTATTAATGTCTTCAAGATAACATTTAACCCGCCTGCCGCGCCAACTGTCATAATAATATTATTATAGTCAAATGCAGTTCCAAAATTCTTGTTAATGGACTCTGCAATTTTTTCTCTTACATCCTCATAACCGGAATTGTTCATATATCCATGCACGAGGTTCGGCTTTTCCTCATTAATTACCTGAAGAAGAGCTTTCTTTATCTCAACTGGTGGTTCTACACTCGGATTACCCAAACTGAAATCATAGACATTTTCTGCACCGTAAATTCCTGCCAGACGCTTTCCTTCTTCAAACATCGCCCGAATTACCGAGCTGTTTTTCACTAATCCAATCATCTTCTCTGAAATCATCGTGTATCCTCTTTTCTGGCTAAAGCCTACAGTTAATTTTTGGTGAAAGTATAACATACAATTGTGTCCATATCAATACTATTCTAAATTTTAGCGATTGTGTAAATTATTTACAATCTCAATTTATGCTGTGTTTTGGCTTTTAAAATGGGCCGCAGCAAGCTGCTCGTGTACGCATCTTGTTGCAGCCTCAATATTATATATTTACCCTTAGCGGAATCGAATATCCATATATGCTTTTACTATTTCTACGCATTTTTCAAAGCCCAACTGGCGACTGTTGAGGCATAAATCATAATTCTTGGCATCTCCCCAGTTTCTACCGGTGTAATATTTATAATATTCTGCTCTGTGTTTATCGATGTCGATAATTTGTTTTTCAATTTCTTTTTCCGGATTACCAGTCATTTCCTTCAAGGTTTGAATGCAGTCAGGAAGTGGAGCATGGACAAAAACCTTAGCCACATTATCATAGTCCTTCAGCACGAAATCAGCACAACGTCCAATGATAATACAGGATTCGGTTTGAGCCAGTTCCTTGATGATTTTCGCCTGATAATTAAAGAGATTGTCATTAGAAACAAATTCATCGCTATCTGGTAGAATCAGCTCACCCTTATATACATTACGTGCTATCTTAAACAATAAGCTTTTCTTTAGTTTTTCATCCGCTTGCGCAAATAGCTTTTCGTTGATGCCACTGTCATCGGAGGCAAAGCGTAGCAAATCTCTGTCATAATACGGAATACCGAGAACCTCTGAAAGCATCTTTCCAATTGTTCTTCCACCACTGCCATATCCTCTTGCTATTGTAATTACATATTTACTCATATGAATCCCTCCTGTCCTTCCAAATATTATACAAAAACCAAAGATATTAGTATGAATTTCCACTGCGTTATGTTCTTATATTCTTAATTGTCTTTTATAAAACCCAGAAATATTAGAATGAATTTCCACTGGAATTCATTCTAATATTTCCAATGGCTCGCACGTTTTTTGCGAGACTATTGGCCCGCACGTTTTTTGCGAGACTATTGGCCCGCACGTTTTTTGCGAGACTATTCACCCAAATATGCTTTTTTGACAGATTCATCATTCATCAGTTTTTTAGCATCACCCTCAAGTACAATTTTCCCTGTTTCCAGAACATAGGCGCGATCTGCGATTGCTAATGCTTTCTTCGCATTCTGTTCTACCAATAACACCGTTGTGCCACTCTTACTGATGCTTTTTATGATATCAAATATTTCTTCAACTAAAATAGGGGAAAGACCCATAGACGGTTCATCCATCAGTATGAGCTTTGGAGAAGACATCAAAGCGCGTCCCATTGCAAGCATCTGCTGCTCGCCACCACTCAAGGTCCCTGCGTACTGTCCCTTACGTTCCTTAAGTCTTGGGAATCGCTTGTATACGTTTTCTAAGGATTCTTCAATTTCTGATCTATCTTTGCGGGTATAAGCACCCATCAGCAGATTTTCATATACCGTTAACAGTGAGAATACGTGTCTTCCCTCCGGTACATGAGCAATCCCAAGTGATACAATCTTATGAGCAGGTATTTTCTGCAAGTCGACGCCTTCATACAGCACTTCTCCATTTTTCGCCGTAATCAATCCGGTAATGGTATGCAATATCGTCGTTTTACCGGCTCCGTTCGCGCCTATTAGTGCTATGACTTCTCCTTCATTTACCTCAAAGGAGACATCTTTGATTGCTTGAATCACTCCATAATAAACTTGTATGTTTTTGATTTCCAGCATGGCCATACCCAATCCTCCTTACTTTAGGAGGATTTACCTCCTTACTTTAGGAGGATTTACCTCCTTACTTTTAGGAGGATTTACCTCCTTACTTCTAGGAGGATTTTACCTCCCATAATTAACCGTATCTTTTTATCAAAATTTATTCTCCAAGATATGCCTTTATTACCTCCGGGTCATGGAGTACCTCTCCAGGCAGTCCATTTGCCAGTTCCATACCGAAGTTTAATACAAAAATCTTCTCACAGATACCAGCTACCAATTTCATATCATGCTCAATCAATAATATCGTGACATTATATTTTTTTCGAATCAAGGTTATTGTTTCCATCAATTCATCGGTTTCTGACGGATTCATACCTGCTGCCGGCTCATCAAGCAGCAACAGCTTTGGATTGGTAGCAAGTGCCCTCGCAATCTCCAGCTTTCTTTGTTTACCATAAGGGAGATTTGACGAAAGTAAATCAGCGCTGCTTTCGAGATCAAAGACTTTCAATATATCATATGCACGTTCATTCATCCGTTTCTCTGTCTTGAAATATGCCGGTAAACGTAGAACACCCGCGAAAGTTGAATATTTGTAGTCATTATGAAGGCCAATCTTCACATTATCAAGTACTGACAGGTTCTTAAACAGACGTATATTTTGGAACGTCCTTGCGATACCTGCCTTATTGATTTCGATTGTACTAAGCCCTGTAATGTTTACATCGTCCAATATAATTTGTCCGGTATCCGGCTTATACACACCGGTCAGAAGGTTAAATGCAGTTGTCTTTCCTGCACCGTTCGGTCCAATAAGGCCATATAGTTCCCCTTTTTCAATTGTGATGTTAAAGGAATCAACCGCACGTAATCCGCCAAAGGAGATACCTAAGTTTTTTACAGTTAACATTGCCATAACTTTAAGCCCCCCTTTTCGTTCTCTTCAAAAGTACGGTCAAAACGCCCTTAATTGAATGATTCTTACGCCATGTAATGCAGATCGGATTCCAGTTGAATATCATCATCACGATCAAAACGATAGCATAGATAAGCATACGGTAATCCTGCATGAAACGCAGATATTCTGGCAGCAGAGTCAATAAGATTGCCGCAATAATGGAACCCCGAATATTTCCGATGCCTCCAAGTACAACGAATACTAAAATCATAATCGACATATTATAGCCAAAATTCTTCGGTGTTGCAGTCAAGCTTGACATATTATGCGAATAAAGTACGCCTGCAATACCTGCCATTGCTGCTGATATTGTAAATGCCAGTAATTTAAATTTTGTTATATCAATCCCTACAGACTCTGCAGCTATACGGTTATCCCGAATTGCCATGATTGCACGTCCAGGACGCGAATTCACCAGATTAGCAATCACCATATAGGTCATTATCAGTAAAATCACTGCAATTGTAAAGGTTGTATTATTCGGTGTGCCAGAAATCCCTTTGGCGCCATTAATGATGGCCTCGCCGCCTTCACTCAGATTTAATGAAATCGAATCCTTCATTGAAAAATGGAAGCCTTTATTATCGAGACCAATATATAAAACGTTTATAACGTTTTTGACGATTTCACCAAAAGCAAGCGTAACAATCGCCAGGTAGTCGCCACGCAGACGTAATACGACAACGCCAATCAACATACCAAACATTGCAGCAGCGATAGCTCCGATAAGAATTGCCAATGTAAATCGCACGAATGTATTCTTTATCACTTCCACCGTACATTTAGAAAAAAATGCTCCGGTAAAGGCTCCGATACACATAAAGCCTGCATGACCAAGACTAAGTTCGCCAAGTATTCCAACCGTCAGATTCAGTGAGACCGCCAGAATAGAATAATAACAGATTGGAACCAAAAGTCCCTGCAGAAGGTTTGACATAACACCCGCTGCTATCATAATCTGGCAGATCACATAGACAATAGCAATCACACCGACTGTAATAAGATTGATACGTGTGGATTTATTCAATTGATTCAAGGTTATCCATCTAATTTTCTTCATTACCACCACCTACACTTTCTCATTTATTTTCTTACCAAGAATACCTGTTGGCTTCACAAGAAGTACAAGGATAAGAATCATAAACACAATAGCATCGGCAAGCTGTGATGAAATGTAGGCACGGCTTAATATCTCTATCACTCCGAGTAGGATACCGCCTATCATGGCACCCGGTATCGAACCGATACCTCCAAATACTGCTGCAACGAATGCCTTAATTCCAGGCATAGCGCCGGAAGTCGAAGTCAAGCTCGGATAAGCGGAAAACAGAAGAACACTAGCTACTGCAGCAAGTGCAGAACCGATAGCAAAGGTTATTGCAATCGTTTTATTTACATTGACGCCCATGAGCGTTGCCGCATCTTTGTCCTCAGATACTGCCAGCATGCCTCGTCCCACTTTTGATTTCTTAATAAATGTCGTTAATCCAATCATAATCACGATACAAATGGGAATGGTAACGAGAGTCTCACCGGAAATAATAAGCTCGCCCCCCGCAAGTTTTAATGCTGGTACGGTAATAACGGAGGTAAAGGATTTTGTATCGGCACCAAAGATCAGGAGTGCCAGATTCTGTAGTAGATAACTGACACCAATGGCTGTGATTAACACCGCCAGTGATGATGCTTTTCTAAGTGGTTTATATGCAATGCGCTCAATTGTCACACCCAATATCGTGCAAAATATTATCGAAAAAATCACAGCAATAAAAGGACTGAGTCCCATCGTACTCATGACGGTAAATATAATAAAACCACCTATCATGATAACATCGCCATGTGCGAAGTTCAGCATCTTCGCAATACCATATACCATTGTATATCCGAGTGCAATAATCGAGTATACACTTCCTAGGCTGATTCCTTTAATTAAATAAGAAATAAAGCTCATAAATACCCCCGTCTGCATGCTATGGCATGCACCACATTTCGTATTATCCCTCATGTTTTGCAATCAAAATTGATTACCGTAAGAAAGATAACATACGGTTTTACACAAAAATGATTATATCATAATACAGGTACTGATACAACTTAAAACTCGCAATGAGTACTCATTAAAAAACATACATTGTCATGAATACAAGAAACATACAGAAGGACATTTTTATGACCCCCCTGTATGTTTCAATTCATCATAATAATGACTTTACTTCAATGATATAGTATTAAATAATCTTCGATTATTCATAATCTTTGATTGTTCATGGTCTTCGATTATTCATCGTCTTTGAATTATTCTGCGGATACGTAACTGCCATTCTGGATAACAATAGCTCTAGGTGCTTTGTTTACTTCGCCGGTTGCTGCCCAAGTCATATCTGCACCGGTCAAGCCATCAACGCTAATCTGTGTCATGGCAACCTTTAGAGCATCGTTCATTTTGGCTGTAGTCATATCTGATTTAACACTAGCCTTTTCAATTGCTGCTTTGAGGATGTACATTGCATCATAAGCATCTGCTGCAAACTGGTTCGGTGTATCAGTGTAAGCTGCTTTGTAATCTGTAACAAACTTTTGTGTTTCAGCGTCTGTTGCATCTGCTGCGAATGGAGTCAGAAGCATTACGCCTTCTGCTAAAGATATATCAAAGTTTTCAACAGTAAGAATTCCGTCAAGACCGTCACAACCGAAGAAAATCGGATTATAATCAATCGCTGCTGCCTGTGTCAAAATCAAAGTAGCTTCCTGGTAGTAAATAGGAAGAAACACAAGTTCTGCGCCGCTATCCTTAGCTTTTTGAAGCTGTACGGAAAAATCTGATTTACTGTCAGCGGTAAATGCTTCTGCAGCAACAATTTCAAAATTCTGTGTTTTAGCTTCTTCAGCAAATTTTTCATAAATACCAGAAGAATAAACATCGGAGCTGTCATAAATAACCGCAACCTTAGTAGCAATGCCTTTTGTTCCTATGTAATCGGCAGAAGCAATACCTTGGTTAGGATCAGAAAAACATACTTGAAATACATTTCCATTTTGAAGAACATCTGTTGAAGAAGCGGATGGAGTCAATTCGAACATATTATCCTTAAATGTCTCTGCTACGACAGCCTTACAAGGATTGGAAGTAACGGTTCCCATGAGAATCTTCATACCCCAATCTTTTAAGGTATTGTATGCGTTAACAGATTTCTCTGGATCATGCTCATCATCTTCAAATTTAAATTCAATCTTCGTACCGTTGATACCACCGGCTTCGTTAATTTCTTTTACCGCTAATTCAGCACCATTTTTAACGTTTTGTCCATAAACAGCTGCTCCTCCTGATACAGGACCGATACCGCCGATATAGAATTTGTCATCCTTTGATGAAGATTTTCCACATGCTGACATACTCATAACCACCATGCTCAGTGCCAAAACAAGGCCTAATACTTTTTTCATTTTCATAATAATTTCCCTCCTATTGATTTAGGTCCCTCATATTCCGATTTTATGAGTATCCTTTTATACAAATAAGGCGTTCCATACGCGACAGCAAAAGACTACCTGTTATGTATCCCGAACGCCTTTATTCTTGCCTATAATAATAACCTTGAATAAATAATTTGTCAATAAAATCTTTTAGTACACTAAAGCAATCGTGCGCTAAAGCAATCGCGTGTTAAAGTAACTCTCCACCGCATTTGTCACAAAATTCCAATCCCTCTAAGGTGATTCCTCCACAGTCCGGGCAGATGATCTTCGCAGGTAGGATTTCCCGCTCTACTACATCATATTCCATCCCATCACCATCTTCTTTATTATACAGTAGCTTTTCACCCTCATTCTCACTTGCCGGGTTATCCTCTTCCTCATAATTTTCTAACTCATCCTCAAAAAAATCCTTTTCACTCTCCTGTTTTTGGGGGCTTATATTCTTTTTTTTCTTACTAAATAGATTACTCGCAAATCGCATAACCTTATCCCCCTTAAATACACTTTACTTACGCATTATTTGCTGCTAATATTTTATGTTTTCCAATTTCTCTCATCTCGATAACTGGTACACCTTTACCCTCAATATATTCTTTCGTTATTATAACACGTCCGATATTGTCATCCTTTGGGATTTCATACATAATGTCTAACATGGTATCCTCAAGGATGGCTCTTAGCGCCCTGGCTCCGGTCTTCTTTTCCATAGCCTTTTCTGCTATTGCTCCTAACGCATCTGGGGTAAATTGAAGATCCACTTCATCCATGGCCAGCAGTTTTTGATATTGCTTTATAATTGCGTTCTTGGGTTCCTGAAGAACCTTCACCAGCATTTCTTTCGTTAATCCTTCTAAGGAGAACATAATCGGTAATCTTCCTAAAAATTCTGGTATCATTCCATATTCGCGCAAATCCTCCGTCGTAACTTTTTGTAATATATTAAGGTCCTTGTCGTATTTATCCTTAAGATCTGCTTTAAAACCAATCGAGGACTGCTTGTTTATTCTAGCTTTTATTACTTTATCCAAATCAGGAAAAGCTCCACCACAGATGAATAAAATATTCTCGGTATTGACTGTGGTTAGTGGTACCATGGCATTCTTCGAAGACGCTCCTACCGGTACTTCGATATCGCTTCCCTCAAGAAGCTTTAGCAGGCCTTGCTGTACAGACTCCCCACTAACATCTCTGCTGTTTGTATTGTGCTTCTTTGCAATTTTGTCAATTTCATCAATAAATATAATCCCACGTTCTGCTTTTTCCACATCATTGCCTGCAGCTAGCAAGAGCTTTGAAATTACACTTTCCACATCATCGCCGATGTAACCAGCCTCCGTCAGCGAAGTCGCATCCGTAATTGCAAGCGGAACATTAAGAAGCTTTGCTAAGGTTTTTACCAGATAAGTCTTTCCACATCCTGTAGGTCCAATCATCATCATATTGGATTTTTCAATATCAAAATCCCTTTCTGTTCCTAGGCCAATTCTTTTATAATGGTTATAAACGGCTACGGAAATTGCCTTTTTAGCATGCTCTTGTCCAATAATGAAATCATCTAGGCTTGCCTTGATTATATGTGGGGAAGGTACATTTTTGCGGTCAAATATCTCCTCCGTATCTTTATCTTGGGCCAGCTTTTTCTTTTTTAATTTCTGTTGCTTTGGAATATCGTTCTGCAGGTTTACTGTATTAAACATATTGGGTGATAAGCCCATCATTTGTATGTAAGGGTTATCCCCTTTGTTTAATGTATCAAAGGTCTTCTGCATACAATCAGCACAGATGCAGATATTGTTAGGAATTTTTATCATTTTGCCAACTTTACTTTCCGGTCTTCTGCAAAGATAACAGACATCCTCGTAGTCACCCTCCTGTTTGTTGTTAACATTATCCTTATTATCTATCGATGTATCATTATCATTATCATTTATATTACTCATGTACATTTCTCCTGTTCTTTTAGATGAAATTAATCTTCTATTCTTTTAATAGAAATTAAGCCCCCTTGTGGCCATATTAACCAAACATGCTTACCCTTTGATTTAGTTTGTGCCGAGGATTTCGCAGGCACAAACTTCTAAGTGTGAATTATGCTTTTCAATAATTCACACTATTTTTCTATTATAGCTTATCGACCCTTATCACACAATAGTTGAATTCTTAAGCTTTAATTAAAAGCTATAATACGATAATGGCTGTTCCAATATACCATATAGGTTATATTGGAACAGCCTCTTATTAATTAAAATATTAATGAATTCGGCATAGATGAATTAGTATTGAATAATAAAATCCATATTTTGAATTTACTTAATTGTGCTAGCTTTACGGTGTAGGTGTATTCAAAGTTGGATTCGCTTCTAATGTCACGTTAGCTACATTTTCCTTATAAGTACCATCCATACTACGCATATAAGTTATCTTAACTTCGGTGCCAGCCCGAAGACTATTAACATAATCTCTTAATTGAGTAATTGAGGTAACTTCAATATCATTTACATACGTAATGACATCTCCCTTTAATAAACCTGCTTTATCCGCTGCGGCATTTTCGGACACTTCATAAATGTATACTCCAATTGGCATATTATAACTTTCTGCTACATCTTCTGTAACATCGTTGCCGGTAATCCCTAGGAAACCCTGTTCCTCTGCCTTCAGTAGCTCTCGATTCATCAGTTCATTTATGATGGGAGTTGCTCTCGATATCGGGATTGCATAACCCATTCCCTCAACTTCGTTGGAGGCATATTTTACAGTATTAATTCCTATTACCTCACCATTAGCATTTAATAATGCTCCGCCGCTGTTTCCCGGGTTTATTGCAGCATCCGTCTGCAATAATATCATAGTCTTGGATTCATAACCATCCGAAACTTCAACTTCTCTGTCTTTTGCGCTAATATATCCAACTGTTACGGATTGTCCATAACCTAGAGCATTTCCAATTGCTATCGTCATTTCACCTACTTTTGCCTGATCAGAATTTCCTAATTTTGCAATCTGAATATCATTTAACGTTTCCTGCTCAAGTTGGGATATATCTACGGTAATCACTGCCAGGTCTGCTGAAGCATCCGTTCCCTTCACCACTGCCTCTGCCTCCTTACCGTCAATAAAGGTTACTGTAATCTTCTGTGTACCTGCCACCACATGGTTATTGGTTGCAATCAAAAGTTCATTCTCATTCTTTCCTACAACGATACCGGACCCGCTTGCTTCCATCGGTTGGCTATATTCCTGTCCAAACCACACATTCGAATCTGTTGAAGTACTATTGATTGAAACAATCGATGCCATCGTATTATTTACTACATCGCTGATCGCGGATTTTGATTTCGTTTTAATCGTTCCGGGCTTAGTAGCTTCAATTTTATAATCGTTTGAGGGTAAATCAAAGACTTGATTATCATTTTGCGTGTTTAATGTCAAGTTGTACCCTACTGCCTCTGGATTTAGGTGATAATATACTTTTTGAAAGCCAATAAAACTGAGGGAAGCAATGATTCCAAAACATAACGCTCTCAATACAAACTTCAGAGCCTTCCCACCCTTTTTGCGGTTATTTTTCGTTTCATTTGGTTTATTTTCCCACATATTTCCATTCGGATTATAATTTGGATATGCCCCGGCAGGCATCTGTTCTGCCCAGAAATTATATTCTGGTACTTTTCCTATGGGATTAGGTCTGCTACTATCATTATCTGTCCTGTTGTTACCATCATTCCTATTTTGGTTATCAAATTCTTCCATAAGAATTCTCCTTTCTGTCATCGCGTGTATCGTGTATATTGTTATGGAATAGTGTAACAGTACTTTGTGTTAATAATGTGAAAATTTTTTTAAAATAATGTTAATTTATCGGCTGACACTTTTCATGTATAAGCTTGTTAAGTTACTTTATAATACCCAGTTTGGTTATTCTCTATATTATAGTAGATTAAAGTAAATTAAGGCAATAGAAAAAATTTGTTGTTGAAATCTACAGCATCATGTATTATAGTAGTGACGTTAACAAATGGCAATTACATCATAAAGTAGGTGTTGAAATGATTAAAGATAATCAAAAAATGTTGAATAAGGTTCATGTATTAATTGACGCCTGCATAATAGTCGTCGCCTACCTATTAACATATTATTTAAGATTTTTTAGTCCGCTGACCAATTTGTCCTTCTTAAAGGTGGAAGAAGGTACGTTCTATTCTTTGGGGATATATTCCTTTCGGTTAGTTTACTTGATACCGTTATATCTTTTTATTTATTATTTTTCTAAGTTATATACTCCAAAGCGGGGAAAACGGAAATGGACTGAAATATTCCATATTATCTTAGCAAATTTCTTCGGAATAGCTTTTTTTACTTTAATATTATATTTTCAAAAAGAAGGGGATATTTCCCGTGGTTTTTTAACCTTCTTCTTTATAATAAATGTAATATTTGGTGTAAGCGCACGAATGCTGCTTACTTATTCTTTAAAGATAGCACGTAGGAAAGGATATAATTTAAAGCATGTAATTTTGGTGGGGTACAGTCGTGCTGCAGAAAGTTATATTGACCGCATATTTGCTAATCCACAATGGGGATACTATATCCATGGTATTTTGGATGATTTCATGGCGGCTGGAACCATGTATAAAAAGGTACCGGTAATTGGAACTATCTATAATTTAGAGGACTTTTTATCAAAAATGACATTAGATGAAATTGCGATTACCCTAAGCATCAAGGAATATGAAAAGCTGGAGCAAATAGTACTAACCTGTGAAAAGTCGGGAGTTCATACGAAATTTGTTCCTGATTATAATAGTTTTATTCCAACGCAGCCTTATACCGAAGATTTATACGGTTTGCCGGTTATCAATATCCGAAACGTACCGTTAAGTAATACTTATAATCGTATTATCAAACGCCTTGTTGATATATTTGGTTCAATAGTTGCATTAATTATTTTCTCGATTCCAATGCTGCTTGTTGCCATTATAATAAAAATAACCTCCTCCGGACCTGTAATCTTTCCACAAGTTCGTATTGGAAAGCATAACAAAGAGTTCAAAATGTATAAGTTTCGTTCTATGGAGCTTCAACCGGAGAAAGATGAGAAGAAGGCTTGGACTACAATCCGCGATCCCAGAGTAACCGGTATCGGTAAATTCATCCGTAGGACAAGCATTGACGAGCTCCCCCAGTTTTTTAACATCTTGAAGGGCGACATGAGCTTAGTTGGTCCAAGACCGGAGCGACCGTTTTTTGTAGAAAAGTTTAAGGAAGAAATACCAAGATACATGGTTAAGCATCAAGTTTCACCCGGACTAACCGGTTGGGCTCAGATTAATGGGTTTCGTGGTGATACCTCCATTCGGAAACGTATTGACCACGACTTGTATTATATCGAAAATTGGACCTTAGGACTGGATTTCAAAATTATATTTCTAACAGTATTCAAAGGTTTTATTAATCGTAATGCTTATTAAAACATCGCATTTAACTTGAAAGGCAAGGTACGCTGGTAAGAATGGCACAAGGAAATAAAAGAAAAAGACGAAGACTTAGAAATATTCTTATTTTAGAAGTAGTAATTATTATCCTCCTTCTAATCGGAGCTAAAATATATAACAGCCTAGGTAAAATAAAAAAAGACAATAGTATGGATAATGAAATCCTGCAGAATGAAGAAGTCGAAGTTGACGAAGGTTACCGAAATATTGTTATCTTCGGTGTCGATTCAAGGCAAAATGCACTGAGTAAAGGCACCAATAGTGATACCATCATAATAGCAAGCATTAATAATAAAACAAAAGATATAAAACTAGTCTCCATTTATCGCGATACCTATACAAATATATCAGGTGTTGGCTTTGATAAGATTAATGCCGCCTACAGCAGAGGTGGGTATTCATTGGCACTTAGTACCATCAATACGAATTTTGACCTTGATATAAAGGAATATGTTACAGTAAATTTTCAGGCAGTTGTTAATACAATTGATATGCTCGGTGGAATAACACTGGATATTACAGAAGAAGAACTAAAATATCTAAACGGATATGTTCGTTCATTAAACAAGATCAATGGTACCGACGTACCCGGTCTTTCAAAAGCCGGTATCCAGACAGTTAATGGAACCCAGGCAACCGCATATGCAAGAATTCGTTATACCTCAGGTGGTGATTATAAACGTACGGAGCGCCAACGAATTGTGGTAGGTAAAATATTTGATAAGGTGAAAGCCTCAGATTTGCCCACTGTGAATGCTCTGATTGATGAAATATTTCCTAAGACTTTAACTAATCTTAGCACCCTGGATTTATTAAGCCTCGCAAAGGATGTCTTCTCTTATAATATAGTGAATCAGACGGGTTTCCCGTTTGAGCCGGATGCTCATACTTACAAAAAGATATCTTACGTATTTCCAATTGATTTACAGTCGAATGTAACTAAACTACATGAATTTCTATTCGATGAGGCAGGCTTTGTTCCCTCCCAAAAAGTACAGGACTATTCCGCTGCGATAGAAACAATCCGAAATGAATAATCGTTTCTATAAGAATGAATTACCCACCCAAATTCCAATTGAATTAGTATTAATAAGGCCCTGCTTATGAAGATTTACCCGTTATCAAAGTAGCGAAAGGTAAAACTGCGTAAAACAGGGCCTTTTTTAATGTGTTTGTTTAAATTATTAGTTTAATGTGTTTGTTTAAAATATTTGTTTAAAATGTTTGAAATGTTTGATTGAAACGTTTATTTGTAATGTTTGATTAAAATGTTTGTTTGAAATGTTTGTTTGAAATGTTTGTTTAAAATACTTGTTTAAAATACCTGTTTTATCTATTTACTATTTACTATTTACTATTTACTATATTTTGATAATAGGCTTTCAATCGGTTCTTTGTCAAGTCCTTGAAAGAAAGCTGTCCTTTGCCTTTTATCCTGTGTTGGCTTCTTATGGTTTTTATAGAAAACATCTTTTAAATTGCTTTCCTGAAATTTCATCTGACTTTCAATTGTGTTCCAACCTTCTTCACCTTTGTTATTATTAATCAACACCATACTAATTCCTTTGTTATCGTTTAGTTCAGGTGCAGCCTTTGTGATACCCCAGCAGTCCCCTATCGTAATGTCTCCAACCCGGTTGTCATAGGTATATTTACAGTTACTGCAAACCGGTCTTGTAATATAATCATTAATAAATGCCTGGTAGTAAATGTTCTCTCCCGTCCGCTGTGTATATGTTTTTCCGTTTCCAAAGGTAATCACGGTATTACTGTCACCGGGCTTCCAGCCTCTTTCTTTATCCCTAAAAACTATATCAGTTACTTTGGAGTCAAATTTCTCATTTAAATGCTCAACATACTGTTTAAATATCTTTGGAGAAGGAGCTGCATGACATAATAGCTCACATATCATTAGGTTTTCATAGTCCTTTCGAAGGTAAGAACGTAGCCCGGCACATTCACATGGCAGCCCAGTGTAAAGGACAAATTGACCCTCCTTTAAGAGCTTCCTCACTTTTGGAAATATTCCTTTAAAATCACTCTTTACATATTTTGAGCCACGAAATGGATTCGTAGCTTCCGTTGTTTCAGCAATCTCAGAAATAGCCTTCATCTGATCGTCAAAACGAACTCCTACCACTACACCCTTCTTTTCCTCGATAGCATACCTTGAAAGTGCAGGAAAGATTCCTCCTGAACTGCTTTCCTTACGAATCTCCGGTTCCAAATGATACGCACAATAAACCTTCGGGTATTGTTCTTCATACTCGATGGTTTTGAGATGCTTTCTAATACAAACCTTTTTGCATAAACCACACTGGATACACAAACTTTCATCAACAACAGGATACAGGAAACCTTCCTTATCCTCTTCCATGCGGATTGCTTTTGATTTACAGATATACTGGCAGGCCATACAGCCGTAGCAGTGTTCTTTTTTAATATTGGTAGGACACATAACCCTATCGTATTTATCTTGCAAATCTAGCGCTGTCGTAAGAAATTCAGTAGAGGATTTTTTTAATTTCTCAATTCTTTTACGTAGCTTCACCGGATCCTCAATTTGAAACATATTAAAATCATTAAAACTATTGATGTCATAAAGAATATGGGACTGCAGATTAAGGTCATTTAGTAAGTCTGCTGTTCTGCTGCCCGTATCGGAATGCAGCATGGATATAAATGGTCTTTCATAAAGGATGGAGAAAACCGTTCCATGAAAAGAATTGGTTATTACATACTCAGCCGACTCAATTAATCCCAAAAACTCACCTGCATCCGCAGTGTAAAATGGAGGTAGTTCATTCACAAGACCCGGTATCGGTCTTCTTTGAATAATTGGTATGCCGAGTGCAACGGATATTTTATTAGCAAACAAGGTGACTTGATCATTTCTTTCTATCATATATATCAAAATATAGGGTTTCTTTACCATGCTTACCACTTTAATCTCTTCATAATCTTCTTTCTTTAAGAGCATGGTCGGGTCCAAGACTACCTGCACAGATTGATCCGTTAGTTCCTGAATTGCTTCTAAGGCGCTTCTTTCCCTCACGGATACTCCGGTAAAGGACTCAAGAGACTTACAGAAAGCTTGCTTGTATTTCGATGGAATATAGTCCTTGCCCATACTCGCAGCATAGGAAATTTTCATCTTCCCGTTTTCGGCAAAATCCAAAAAATAAGCAGGATCAAAACCATCCGTATGATCTGTATTCCATATCTGATCGCTTCCTACGATATATGCATCCAAATTAAGCCCAGCACACTTTAGTTCCTCATAGGTTCTAAAATTGCCAATTAAATTAAAGTGATCCTTTAAGAACGCCTGGAATTTATTATATCGAATTAAACTCTGTCGATTTTTGATAGTAATCATCATTTTTTTAAATTGTCGTGGGATACCTTGTTTTAACTTCATCGGGTCGTATAAACCATCGATAATATCAGGATGGTAATGGATGACACCGGTATCCATGCCATAATCTTTTAAAACCTTTTGTAATGCCCAGGTCTGCAATACTGCTCCATAATTATTGGCACTATGAAATGTAATGACTCCTACTTTCATGTTAACACCCATGCCTTTCCACTTCCTGCAATATGTTATTCACCGGAAATGATGCTTTCTCATCAAAGAATATGTTATCAGCCTTTTTCTTTAAGGCCTTCCAGTCTTTTGTTGCTACAACCAGATCATAACAAGGGAATCGCTTAATAAAATATTTCACTTGCTTGCGATAACCTCTGCGATTCTTATACATATCATAATTAAAATACTTAAAATTATAGATTGTTTTTCTTCCTAGCTGCGAGCAAAGATGTCCAACCATACGATCTAGCTCAGAATGATGGATTACATAATCAAACTCTGCACTTCCAAAGTATTTTTGTTTTTCCCGCTTCATAACTTTATCCACACGGTTTCTTAAAACCTTGCTGTTTATACCCAGTTTGAGCAGTAGCTTGCACAGGATATAATCCATTCTGGTGTAATTAACTTCATATAAAATTGGGAAATAAGACACTGCTTTATTTAGCTGCGATAACTTCTCTGAAGCCTTCCTGACATCCTCTGCCTTCATACATACAAATACATCATATTGCTTTGTATCTATAGAATTAATCATTGTAATCCGTCTTTGGGTATCATCATCCATCTTCATGCCCTTAGTAAAAAGAAATACTTTTTTCCTGTCACTAAGGCTTAATTTCTCTATTCGCAGCTGCTTCGTCTCGTTGGTTTGTCCATAGAGCAGCATTTCACAAATCTGCTTTGGTGTGTCTATGGAATCATAGGAACAAAACTTCTCATAAAATCCCGGATATTCAAATTCCTCCACCTTCAGTTCTTCTATCAGCTCTTCCACCGTATCCACTATCGGAAGCTCCAAGGTATCGATATCCAGATAAAGCCCTCTTCCTGTCAGGTATTCCTCCCTATCATAGGTGAACAGAATCATCTTTCGTTTGGTGACACCGAAATCAAACATAATACTGGAGTAATCAGTGATCAATACATCACTGGCATTTAAGAAATCGTAGGTTTCATATTCGAAAGGAAATTCTAGTATGTGCCGGTAATTTGTATAATCTATCTGATCCTTAACAAAGGGATGAAGCTTTACATAGAACACCTGAGAATCACCCAATTTACTGTCAATTTCATCAAAAAATCCGCTGAGTAGTTTGAGCTGCTTGTCCGTTTCTTTTTGATGAAGCAGCCCTCTCCAGGTCGGCATATATACGATAACCTGTTTCTTCTCTATATTACATTCTTTTCGAATCTGCTGATACCGTTCCTTCTGAAAGAACACAGAGTTTCTAGGGTAACCCGAAATTAGTATGGTTCCTGGATAAATATCTTTCAGCATATAATCTGTTAAGAATACCTCTTTAGAGAAATCATTCTGATAGAGTAGATAATCAGCAATCAAAAAATTACGTTGTACATTGCCCAAGGCGTATTCCCTGGCCGGCACAATTCTTCCCATTGCCTTTAAAGGAGTACCATGCCAAGTATTAAGGTATACCTGGTCTGTCTTCTTTATAAAGTATGGTGGAAAGCTAGTGTCTGTCACCAGATACTTCGCTGAGGCTAGCGCTTTTGCATAACTCTTGGAATAAATCTCTATCATATGCACATCATGAATCTCGTAATTTTCCAGAAGTCTTTTATATTTTGCCATACTCTTTGGCTCGATTGCCAGTAAAATACGGTAATCTTGATAAGCTTCCTTTGACAGCTCCCGAAGTAATGCGAAGATATTTCCGGCAACATCCTCTCCATGTTTGGATTCGAGTAATACATCCCTTGGGGCAATTTTTCTCTTCTCGTAAAGCAAAGTATAGTATACTGCACCCTTTTGCGCCAGTACTGCAAATAGTGGAAGTTTTTTCTTAATCAAGTTCATTTTGGCTTTACTATTTTTTAATTTTTTTATTCTACGAATCCAAGTTTTACTAGAATTTCGAATCCGGGTAATCATATTGTAGATTTTATTTGGCATGTGCTCACGAACCTTTGTCAAGAACACCATTTTTCTATGATTAGTAAAGAGCACAAGCCTACTTTTCAACCAGCCTGAGGAGTAGTTAAGATAATGGTTGTTACGCCAATTGGGTAGCTGACTGTCAAGGAAATCTTGTGTCTTATCAATGATTTCGAGTTTTATAGCAAGCTTTCCTCTGTTCTCCTTTTTAAATAGGGTAACATAGCGGTATAAGAAATGTCTTGCACAGATATATTCCAACTCATCGTAGTAAAAATCCATATACTCATTCTTCTTCATATAATCAAATACTAATTCAAAAGCTTTGATGATATCTAGCGTCTGCTTTGAGAAAGTGTTTAAAAACCCACCCTGCGTTGTTTTTCGATAGTTATATAGAGGTTCCTCCACAACACCAATGTGCTTTGCCTTACATACCACTTGATAGACGAATACCAGGTCCTCGAACCTCATATTCTCTGGAAATTGCATTCCCTCCAACAGTTCTCTTTTAAATAATTTATCCCAAGGAAAGGGTAAAATATGAGCCAGCTCATATTTATTCTCGGATAATATAAAATTTCGATTTATCAAATCCGTACCAATGATATCACGCTTCATCTGTCCGGTGTGTTCATTTTCAAATACATTGTACCGACCGCATATGACCAGATCATTCTGATCGTCCACTGCTTTTTGATACAGCTTTTCGCACATATTCTTTTCAATAAAATCATCACTGTCTACAAAAAGGATATATTCACCGATTGCTCTTGCCAAACCATAATTTCTTGCATGGCTGACTCCGCAATTCTCTGTGGAATATACCTTCACCAAATCCTGATATTCTTTCTGAAAATCCTCTAAGATCTGTAAACTATTATCCGTACTTCCGTCATTCACGGCGATGACTTCAATTTCTAGTAATGATTGTGAAACCACACTGTTCAGACATTGCTTCAGATAATGTTGTACATTATAGACTGGTATTATGATACTTATTTTTATATTTGTCTTATTCACTTCTAAGTTCCTCCTACTATAATATGGAGATATGCAGTTTTACCTTGGGTTTCCATGCTTTTGAAGGAAATCGTCACTTCGGGCTAAATCAAGTTATAGGTTGAAAATATGTAGGTAAATGCGTTCTGCAGATTTCCCATCTAAATAACGATAACTTTCCCTTCGAAAGGCTTCCATTCTATCTATATCAAAGTGATTTTTTTTAAGTAGTTCAACTAAGGATTTTGTATCCCTTGTAACCGGACCGGGAACATATTCTTCATAAGACTCATAAAATCCTCTTCCAAAATCTGAGAATTGTTCCAAATCATAAGCATAGAAAACAATAGGCCGCCTCATTAGACAATATTCAAAAATCACAGAGGAATAGTCGGTGATTACAAAATCAGATACCAGTAACAGTGTGCTAATATCAGGATAGGACGACATGGAAATGACCTGTTTCTCTAAATCATACGTTTTAATCTCCTGACTTTTCTCTAATGCCTCCGCTACAAAGGGATGCACACGTAATAAAAGTACATATTCCTCCTGCATCTCTTTACAAAAGACTTCCGTATCTAAAGCCAGCTTAGGATGTAAATATTCCTGATCGCGAAATGTAGGGACATATAGAACCAGCTTTTTTCCCTGGAGCATTGGATACTGTTTGAAAAATCGCTGTTTTCTTTCGTTTATTTTATCATTATCAAAAAATAGGTCGGTCCTGGGAAGACCGTAGACAAATACTTTTTCTTCCTCTATTCCAAATACATGAGCATATAACTTTTTCGTCTTTTCCGAATTTACAATAAGGTGCGTAATTCGGCTATTAGCCATTTTTTCAAGCTTTTTTAGACGTCCTGTATTTACATCCTGCCCAAATTTCTTGATGGTTCCGGTTCCGTGCCATAGCTGTAGGATACGGACTCTCCTACGAAATTTTATATATGCCATTGGCAGAAAAACATTATCCATCATAACAAATTCAGAGGTGGCCAGATGATAAGGCTTAATAATAAAAAATACCAGTTTGCCCTGTAGGTTGTGAATATTCTTTACCCTATTTCGCTCTGATTTTTTCAAATAAAAGAAGGAGTAGCCTTCCTTCTTCTCTTTCAAATATTCAACCATAACTCCAACATTACTGTCTTTACTGCCGTCATGGGTCATAATGCAGAATATCTTTTTCTTTTTCACTTTACAAAACAAGCGAAATACATAGTAGAAACCTGCAAAGATCAAATATCCGATTGTCTTCAATTGTTTGTTCCTCCGTGGGAGATGATTAAATCCACTACCGTTTTTGATGCTTCACCTTGATCTGCATGATTGTATTTTGTCCTAAATGTATCATATTTCAACTGATATTTATCATAATCATTGTTAAGTATTTCCGTAACTAACTGCTTGGTGGTAGTTACTACCGGACCTGGTGCTTCTTTCTCTAGGTCAAAATAGAAGCCTCTCAGATTATCCCTATAGTTTTCTAAATCATAAGTGTAAAATATCATTGGCCTGCGAAGCAAGCTATAGTCAAACATTACTGAGGAGTAATCCGTGACCAGTAAATCAGAGATAAGATAAAGCTCTGCGATATCAAAGGATGCACCAAACTGATAGAGGAACCCCTGATACTGGCTAAAATCAATTTGTTCACTAACAAGATAATGCGCTTTTAGCAAAATAATATAATCCTTTGAGAGCTCCTTTTTCAAATAAGAATAATCAATTGGAGCGCCAAATTTGTATTGCTGGGGACCGCAGTATTCATTATCCCTCCAAGTCGGTGCATATAGAATAATCTTTTTATCCTGAGGTAATTTGAGCTTATCCTTGATTTTACTAATTTCCGCCTCATTATTATTGTTGATTAGAAGGTCATTCCTAGGATATCCTATCTCCAGAATTTCTTTTCCATAGGCAAATGCCCTGCGAAATATCTTCGTAGAATATAAATTCTGTGATATCAGATAGTCCCAGGTTCTTGAGTTTTTAATAAATTCTTTTTTATAGGTCGCAAAGCTTTCCTCTCCCTCCATCTTTACATCAAACATATCAAGTGCGAGTCTCTTTAGCGGAGTACCATGCCAGGTCTGTAAATAAATTGTGTTTTTTCGTTTGATTAAATAGCTGGGCATTCTGGTGTCACTGACCCAAAATCCTGCTTTCGCAAAGAGATTAAAATAAGGAAGGCTAATTCTCTTGATTTTCCTGGCGTTTCCGGGAAGTTTTGTTGTGCCATCTTCTAATATAAAATAGCATTGATACTTTTTGTCCAAGCCTCTAGCAACCATTTCCTCGTAAATAAATCTGGGATTTCCTGAATAGTTTCTTCCCAGATTACTTTCAAATAAAATGATCTTTCTGTCAATCCTATAAATTAAGATAAGCAAGTGATATAAGGACAGGACCGGTATTTTGGCAATTTTTTTAAGTATCTTTTTCATCATCCTTACTATTACCTCCATACTACCCAAACATGCTACCCTTTGATTTAGTTTGTGCCGAGGATTTCGCAGGCACAAACTTCTAAGTGTGAATTATGCTTTTTAATAATTCACACTACCCAAACATGCTACCCTTTGATTTAGTTTGTGATACCAACCCATAGATAAGAATCTAGTTACTTTTATTTTTTAACTGTAAATCATTCTTAATTTTTGTTGTGGATATTCCCTCTGTCCTGCTCAGATAAACTACCTCACAATAGTCTTTTAGGAAGTCAAATTTACCCTCCCAATCATCTCCCATGACAAAGACATCAACCTGATTATTTTTCACATCATCAATTTTTTGCTCCCAAGTATATTCCGGAATCACTTCGTCAACATACTTAATCGCTTCCAATATCTTTTTTCTATCCTCATAAGGATAATATGCCTTTTTATTCTTAATCGCGTTAAATTCATCGGAGGAGAGTACCACAATTAAGTAATCACCCAACTCCTTTGCTCTCCTTAGTATATTAATGTGTCCAACATGAAGTAAATCAAATGTTCCATAAGTGATAACCTTCTTCATAGACTCTTTTCTCCTTTTCCTCGATTATAATTCTGATTTTTCATAGAGGATCCCATCAAGCTGCAAACCAATTGATATAGGATTCGCCTTTTTATTATCTACTTGTATCATCATATCTTCGTTAGCTTTCCAACTTCTTTGTGTACACTTCAACAACTTTTTCTACTTTGCCCTGTGCAACAATCGTTCCCTTCTCTAGTAAAATAGCAGTATCGCAAATGCTTAGTACTTGTTCAATGTTATGGGATACAAATAATACGGTTACCCCTTCTTTAAACATGGATTTTATTTTTTTCTCGCTCTTTTTTCGGAACTTAGCATCCCCAACTGCTAATATTTCATCCAGAATTAGGATGTCGGGCTCTACGATTGTAGCGATGGAAAAGCCTAAACGAGCTTTCATTCCTGAGGAATAATTCTTTACCGGTACATCAATAAACTCTCCTAATTCAGAAAATGTAACTATTTCATTGTATTTTTCCTTTATGAATTCTCTGGAATAGCCAAGAACTGCTCCATACAGAAATATATTTTCTGCTCCGGTATATTGAACATCAAAACCGGCGCCCAGCTCTAACAGCGGTACAACACGTCCGTAGGTAGTAACCTTTCCTTCTGTCGGTTTCATCACGCCTGCGATTACTTTTAAGAGGGTACTTTTTCCGGCACCATTTAGTCCTAGAATTCCTAAACGCTCGCCTCGCTTTACAGTAAAATCAACATCCTTTAGAGCCCAGAAATCTCTATATTGAATCCGACGGGTTATTTTCTTTATGACATATTCCTTTAAATTATCAACTTTTACCGTACTCATATTAAAACGCATTCCTATGTGGTCCGCTTTAATTGCAATATTACCCATTCCTGCCTCCTATAAATTTAAGATAAACTTATCCTGACTTTTGTAGAATAAGAAGGTTCCTAAAACCAATACGGCCACACTAAATACTATTGAATATAGTAACGCTTCCATATTTAGCCCGATTCCATATAGCACTGTGTTTCTAAAATTTAGGATTACAGAATAAAGAGGGTTAAATCGCAGCACCCATTCATATCCAGCCTTCATTACTCTTTCCGGTTCATAAAAGATTGCAGAGCAATACATAATAATCATCAGTATTACGCTCCAAAGATATTCCAAATCCCGGAAAAAAACTGCCAGGGTGGACAAGATGAGGCCCATCCCCGTAACCATTACGAGCAAAATAATCAACGGAATAATACCTTCCAGTAGATGAATTGTTGGCTTTACTTTCAATATAATTGCCACCGAAATCAATACAATCAACGAAATTAAGAAGGTAACATATTGGGCTAGAATTGCGGAAAGAGGATAAATATATTTTGGTACATACACCTTTTTAATCATTTGTGCATTCGCTCGAATGGATTTCATGGCTGTCTTTGTAGCATTAGCAAAGAGAGTATAGAGTAGCCGTCCAGTTAAAATATAGATTGGGAAATGCTTATCCGCTTTTCCATATAATTGCGAAAAAACAATCGAAAGAACCATCATTGTTAATAAAGGCTCCAAAAGTGTCCAAAGGATGCCCAAATAGGACTTTCTATATTTTAACTTAATATCTTTCTTAACCAATTCACCTAATAAATACCGATATTTAGTAAAGTTTTTTATGTTCTGCTTCATCTATTTCCCCTCTAAACCAAAGACCGCATTCGCAACCTTGCGGGATGCATGTCCATCCTCCCAAGAACAATATTTCTTATAAAATGCTTCGTATTTATCTTGGTATTGTAGTTGCAACTGATCCATATTTTGAACTGCATCAATAATCTCTTCCGTTGTAAACAACAGCGGTCCCGGCAGTTCTTCCTCAATATTAATATAAAATCCACGCAAAACATCCCTGTACTTTTCCAAATCATACGTAAAGAAAAGCATTGGCCGCTTTAAATTTGCATAATCAAAGAATACTGAGGAATAATCAGTGATTAAATAATCAGAAACCAAGTACAATTCTGAAATATCATCGTATTTGCTAAAATTAAATGCAAAACCTTCCAAACCGGTTACATCAAGGGAATCTGCAATAAAATAGTGGGTACGCAAAAGGATTACATATTCACTGCTTAATTTTTCTTTCATTAATTCCAGGTTAAGTTTTAGTGTAAATTTATATTGACCCTTGGTATAATACTCATCATCTCTCCAGGTAGGGGCATAAAGAATTGTCTTCTTATCCTTTGGAATTCCAAGTTTTTCTTTTAACCGTTCTGTAATCTGATCCTTATTCTCATAATGCATGATATCATTTCTTGGATATCCTGTTTCCAGCATCTCCTTCTCATACATAAAACATCTGCGGAAGATGTCACTGGAATATTGATTTGGAGCAATAAGATAATCCCATGACCTGGATTGTTTGTATGTCTGTTTTTTATATCTGGGTGTTGCAGAATTAATATCCTCTAAATCAAATACCAGACGTTTTAGAGGAGTCCCATGCCAAGTTTGTAAGAATACATTGCCATTTCTTTTCTTTATCCATTCCGGCTGCCTTCCATTAAAAATGTAATACTTACAGCGGGCCAGGTAATACACATAGCGGATACTGAAGCGTTTTACTTTTGTATGCTTGTATGGAATATTTGTATGCTTTTTATCAATTACCCATATAAATCTATATTTTCCCGGATAGTTCTTCGAAATATATTCATACACATACTTCGGACTGTCGGAATAATTCTTTCCAAAGAAACTTTCACAAAAAACCCAATTATCTTTTACCGATCTCTTTAAGAAAACTTTTGTATATAGCAATTTTGAAAAAGCACGTTGATTTTTCACTACCTTTTTCAGTTTTCTCCATGCTAAGTGCCAACTAACAATACTAATCGCTTTTTTTAAATCACCAGTATACAATGCATAAAGAAGCTTTCGTCTATATTTTTTATAAGACTTTAGTAAATTTTTGTCCATTTTTGAGATTAAACCGTGGATAACAATAAATTGTTGATCCCGCATCGCTATATTGGTGTCTCTTTTTAATTTGGGAGCAAAATATCTGATACAATAGTAAATTATTTTCTTATCTAAACGATTCCTTAAATCACTATCCGGTGCCAAAAGAGTTTTGGCATATTCATAGGTCTCGATATATTCTTTAAAGCTTTTACTTCCCCTACTCTGTCCCAGAGAGGGCATGTTTATAGTATCATTATGAATCCGTTTCACATAGACCGCCGACATATTCCGTTCAATACATTCCGCAACAGATAAAACCTGCAATAAAAAAGGATAATCGGAAAGGAAGATAATATCTTCCTTAAACTTAAAATTATTTTCTATAATCATGGACCGCTTCATTAATATATTTAATACTGTGATACTTCTTACGCTTTTTCGCTTAGATATAAGTTCTAAATAGGCTACGCGTTGTTTTGCAAGGATTCTCTGCTGTTGGAGCAGCTCTCGCTCTTCTTCGGATAGGTTTAGCTCATCCTCTGCACTTACTTCCGTGCCGCTATCATTATCGGTATCTTCCTCTATCGCTTCGCTCATCAGTTGGTCGTCATTGATGGAGCTGTCGCTCTCTGATTTTCCACCATTCTCCAGATTAAGCTGTCCTGAATCTAGGGAGTTGCCTTCCTCTTCATCATCCTCTTCGGACTCACTGTCTTCATTATAAAGGTTTCTTATAAATAAGCTTCTCTGAAACCATGTCCAGGTCTTCTTACCATATACTACGTCTGCATTATTCCCCTCTGCAGTCGAGACTAAGATTTCTAATGCATCATTATTAATATAATCATCGCTGTCTAAAAAATATATATAATCTCCGGTTGCAACGGATAATCCAAGGTTTCTGGCTGCTGCAACACCACTTTTTCCATTTAAATGATATAGCTTTACTATTTGTAATGCCTGATAAGATTCAATGAAAGATTCAACGTCTTCGTCCACGCGGTCACAAACAAGTATAATTTCCTTATCTTTATAGGTCTGTTCCAAGAGACTTTGCATACAGTCTTCTAGATAGGAAAGACCTTTTTGAAATGGAATTATAACACTTACTTTCATTCCTATACCTCCATTAATTTATGCTGTTCATTTTATTGTATTTACACCATATTTAATGGGATTATATCATTCAGCCCAAGATAAGTCAACCATAGCTAATCACCCTGGCCGTCCCATTTGCCAATCACTCCATCCATCTCAAAATAGGGGCACCCTTTACCTTTGTTGCCTCCTATTTATTTATTATGGGTATCTTTCGTGATTTTATAAAAAGGAAGAGGACTGCTGCAAAATGTTATGTTAATTTTGCAACAGTCCAAAGTTTTACTTTATATTTAATCGATTTAATGCACTGAAAATTGCTCTAATTGATGCTCTGGTAATGTTCGAGCTCGTACCGACACCAAAGGTAGTCTTTCCGGTAGTGGAATCCAGCATTTGAATATAGGCAGCTGCCTGTGCATTTGCACCACCGGCCAATGCATGCTCACTATAGTCAAGAATTTTTATTTGAATTCCAAGTTCCTTCTGTAAACCTCTTTGTACTGCATCTATTGGGCCATTTCCTGATGCTTCAAAGGATTTCTCCTCTCCATTATCTGAATAAATTACAAATACTTTAGTATTCTCTGTTTCATCATGGTCGGATATATCCTCAATCTTACATTTTCTAAAATGAAGCGGTTCCTTTTTATCCAAATAGCAAGCTTTAAATTCATTCATTATCTGCTCAGGAGCAATTTCACCCTGCTTTTCAGACATTGACTGAATTACATCTGCAAATTCCTTGTGCATACCCTTTGGCAGTTTGAAGCCAAAATAATTTTCCATGATAAAGGCTACTCCGCCCTTTCCGGATTGGCTGTTAATTCTGACAATTGGTTCATACTGTCTACCGATATCGGAAGGATCAATAGGAAGATAAGGGACTGCCCAAATTTTGCTGTTACGCTCTTTCATTGCTTTTATGCCTTTATTGATTGCATCCTGATGGGATCCTGAAAATGCAGTAAAGACTAATTTTCCTGCATAGGGGTGTCTTTCATGCACCCTCATTTTACAGAGGCGCTCGTAGGCTTCAATAATATCATTAATATTTCCAATTTTTAGTTCCGGGTCGATACCTTGGGAAAACATATTATAGGCTAAAGTCAAAATATCTACATTGCCTGTTCGCTCTCCATTTCCAAACAAGGTACCCTCTGCCCTGTCAGCTCCGGCAAGTAACGCTAGCTCTGTAATAGCAACTCCGGTACCGCGATCATTATGAGGATGTACACTTAAAATGATGGTATCTCGGTTCTTAAAATTACGATTCATCCACTCAATCTGATCTGCATATACATTCGGGGTATTCATTTCTACTGTGGCAGGAAGATTCATGATCATCTTTTTCTCAGGAGTCGGCTGCCATGCCTCTTGAACTGCAGTACATATCTCAAGCGCAAAATCAACTTCTGTTCCGGTGAAGCTCTCTGGAGAATATTCCAACGTTATTTCGCCGGGAAAATCTTTTGCATATTCTTTTACTAATTTCGTGCCCTGAATGGCAATCTGCTTGATTTCCTCTTTATCCATATGGAATACGACATCCCGCTGCAAAGTAGAGGTGGAGTTATATATATGCACAATCGCTTTTTTTACACCTTCTAAGGCTTCAAAGGTCCTCTTTAATAAATGTTCCCTGCATTGCACTAAAACTTGTACTGCTACATCATCCGGAATTAATTTACGATCGACTAACTGCCTTAAAAAATCAAATTCTATTTGTGAAGCAGAGGGAAAACCTACTTCTATCTCCTTGAAGCCTATATTTACCAGCAACTGAAAAAATTCAATCTTTTCTTCCACCACCATGGGTTCAATCAATGCTTGATTGCCATCTCTTAAATCCACACTGCACCATATCGGCGCCTTACGTATTTCCTTACTAGGCCATTGCCTATTTGGTAAATCGATAACTGGATTCCTTTGATACCTACTATAATTCAACATAGCATATCCTCCTAATTAATATGATTTTAAACAGCTTCTTTACCCCAAGAACGTCATACTAATTATGGAGTCGATATATCACACTGTATTTCTTCACAATAAATAATTTTGTGTTATCTACTCGAGTCCCAACTACATCAATCCTTTCTATAAAATTTTAATATTTATACTCCATTGCATTTTTTATAATTAATAAATATGTATTTGATTTTTTAGTATTATGATAGTTTGGTCACTATCAAAAAAGGTCACTACCCTTTTTATGATAGCTTGGTAATTCACTATCAAAAAAGGTCACTACCCTTTTTATGATAGTGACCAATATTATAACATCATGGTTTTTCTTTCGCAAGTAATTTTTTTATTCGTCGCCGAGCCCAGCCCGAATCATTTCACTTAAAATATTATTTGCTTCTTTTTCATCAGGACCTTCGCAAATCAATTCGATTTCATCTCCATGTTTCACACAAGCAGATAGAACACCTAATACACTTTTCGCATTTACTGATTTTTCTCGGATTCTAATAGTAATAGTTGACTTAAAATCAATGGATCGGTTACATAATATACTAATCGGTCTTAAATGTAACCCGGTAGGAATATTAATGATCAATTTACTACAAACCATAGAACAACCTCCTATCGTTTATTCTAAAGCAGGCACCTCACTCAGATCGAAGCTGATAGACGGACTGTTATCTAAGGTAAGATTAGCCGATTTATCAAGTTCCAATGTTAATGTATATGTACCGGCCGAGTACCCGGTTAAATCAAAATATGGTTTTATTTTAAGTCTGGTCAAATCACTCATATCTGCTGCGAGACCCAAAACACTGACTGTTAGTGGTCCCTTTGAATTATAGGTTATATTTAAGTTCTCTGGTTTATTCCTAGGTTCAATATCCGTTGGCCATATCGTTATATCTTTTGTTATAAGTTTTTCAATTGTAATTTTTATTACTGCCGTTTTATCCTCTCCAACAAGGAAAAGTCCTTCCTCTAATTTTTCCTGTAGGTTTATCTCTTTTTCAATATTTCCTGTAGCCCCTGCAATGCTTTCGGTGATGGGTAAATACATAATACTATCAAGGACAGCATCCTCACCGGCAACTGTTATTTGCTTTGGTTCATATTCAACATTGGTCATAGTATATCCACGAGCGGGATCTCCAGCTGTTGTAATCAATAAATTAATTGCTTTCGTTTTATAAATACTGATGTTTACATCGATAAGGTCTTCATTAAACGTTAGCTTTGATGCATCAATTTCTCTCCCATCTGCATCCAAAACCTTAGGCTTTGCAACCGTTTTAAAGGATTTTGATACTCCGGAAACATCTACTTCTACTACCACCTCAGCAATGCGCTCTACCCTTCCCTTTGGACCGGATACAGTGATAATGTTAGGACTCGCTGTTTGTTCCCCTACAAAAAGATCCTCCGCTACTACCCCATTTTGTATTATATTCACCTTGAACGGCTCTTCGATCAATTTTTCAAGACTGACCTTCATGTTTTGATACTTTCCATCAACTACAACGACTTCATCGCCATATCTTGGGCAGGAAATTTCGATAGGAACTGAATTTACTGCGGACATATTTGAGAAATCAGCAGTAACAACAAAATCAGATTTTTCTAGTTTATCTCTAACCAAACGCCGTGCTTCTATTGTAAAATCAATCGTTTCTCCTTCTGTTATATCATAAACCTGATCAAGGGAAGCGATTACATCTTCATTCAGTATATTCACTGGAACATCGGAGAATCTTCTCGTTTCCTCCGGATTATCTACATTCGTAATAACAAGCCATAAAATGGCGGCAAGAATAACGGATAGAATTTTTAAGCCGATGTTTCTAGTCAACTTCTTTTTCATTCTTAACTCTTCCCCTCCATAATTTTATCTTCTTAGATTCCGTAGTCTTTTTCTGCGCATCTATTAATTTGGTTCTGAGATAATCTCCGTCTACGTTACGAATTAGTTTTCCTCCCTTAGCAATTGATACCTTGCCAGTTTCCTCTGAGACAATAATGGTTAAGCTGTCAGATACCTCGCTGATTCCGATACCGGCACGGTGTCTTGTGCCTAAGTCTTTACTGAGCTGCATATTGTCTGATAGTGGTAAATAACAGGTAGCAGCCGTTATTCGATTACCTCTCAGTATTACCGCTCCGTCGTGAAGTGGTGTATTATGTTCAAATATATTGATTAGTAATTCACTGCTTATTAAACTGTCAATATAAATTCCTGTACTTTCAAAATCATTAAGCGGAGCATCGTCTTCTATTACAATTAGGGCTCCCGTTTTCGTTCTTGCCAGTTCAAAGGTCGCACGGATTATTTCATTCAACGAGTGATCTGAAAATTTTTCTAATCTATCCTTTGAATCATCAAAGGTTATTATGGATCTGACCAGATTCTTTTGCCCTAATTGCTCTAGAGCCTTTCTAAATTCCGGTTGGAACACGATAATAATTGCAATGATACCAACACTGATAGTGTTAGTTATAATCCATAAGATAACATTCAATTCAAACACCACGGCGATGAGCCAAAATATCATAATAACCGCCATGCCCTTCACCAGGGCCCAAGCTCTCGTATTCTTCACCCACTTGACTACATGGTAAATAAGAAATGCCAGAATGAAGATTTCAATGATATCTGTGGGGTTTATCTTAGGAAGAGATAACCACACTAGATAATTATTAATAAAACTCCTAATTGTCTCCATATAACCACTCCCCTTCAGTCAATCACCCCTATTTATTCGTCAATGCCATTCTTCTAACTAATTATCATTATTTTCTGAATAGCTATCGTCATCATCATATTCATCCTCTGAATCAATACTATGCTTAAAGGTATCCATTTTTGATAAATCTTGTTCAATATTTTTAACATTGATATGCTTAACGTTCATCTGAGGTGTTGTAACTGTAATTTTTGGAACAGCTTTTACATAGTAGTAATAAACATCATCCTCAAATTGTACATATTCCACACCGGAATAATCCAATGTCAATTTAAAGAAATGAATTACATAGACAATTGCACCCGAGATGATAGTACCAAATATCATGCTTAGTATCTGTTCGGATTTGTCCAAGATAAGGTAACTTACTAAAAATCCAAGAATACAGGTTAAAACGCCGGTAGCTATCGATATTTCAAATGCATAATCAAACTTCATTTTCCTTATAAAATTTGTAGCCAAAAGAATTACTGCAAATATAATAATAGTTATTATCATCTGCCTATTTTTGGTCAAACTGTCAATAACAAAAATGTATAGTTGTAGAATATCTTCTACTGATGTATTTACCTGCATAGATACTGCAGTATTAATTATCTGCAATACAAAATATAAAATAATACCGCAACCTGTTGGAATAATAGCGATTGGTGATGCTACCAAACCCAATAGGATAGGTATAACATATGGAATCTTTAAAACAAATAATATAGGTACTGCAAGCAATACATATCCAAGCTTTGGTGTAAATCTGGCAAAAAGAAGATATAAAATCATCATAATTATAACAATTATAATAGACAAGATTGGTGACACAGAATAGACATGCAGTACCGTCACTAGTGCTGCCAGAAGAACCATAATAGCAGAGGGTGTAACCGCACTCAGTAGGGATAGTATCAATACCACCGGCAAGGATTCTAGTCTTTTGTCGTATCCAATTTGTTTATTGATTGTTTGAAAAGCAATAAAAGCAAAAATAAACTTTACAATTGGTGTTATATAAATATCATATCTTTGATAAAAATTTTTAACTCGTTCTCTAAACACCAGTAATGGCATCATTTTGTATTCCTCCCAAACTAAGACTCCGGCGTCTCATCACTATAAATTTTATGCAAACGTTTTAATAATTTAAAATATCTCGTCAATTTTTTTCTAGAGGCATCATATTTTAGGGAAAATATTACAACTGATCCTAGCCCATAGATAGTAATGACCATAATATAAATTCCGAGAATATAAATTCCAATTGTTTTATAATCAAGCGACACCGCATTCTGTATAATATACTCCGATTTATATAGGAATGTTAAAACCAGAATTAAAATATATCCGATTGTTGCACTGATAGCTGATTTAAGAACCTGATATCTTACGTAATCGGTTTTGTAATATTTACTCAGATGTATGTCTTCCTTGCCCTCTTTGTTTTCGTAAACAGCCAGCTTAGTCATCATTCTGATTTTTTTGTTATTTAGCATAATTTGCCTCCAAGTTAAATGCAAACCTCAGTGTGAAAATAGTCTCGCAAAAAACATGAGAACCATTAGCACACAATTCTCCATAATATGGAATTGTATTTCAATCTTTCACAGGATTTAACATAAATATTCACTCATTTCATATATTTGAAAAGTCTGCATATTATTGATTATCAGCCTATCATTCACATTATATCATACTACATATTGAATTTCGAGGCTTTTTTTCTTAATCGGGAAAAAATAAATACCCCCATCGAATAAATGGGGGTATTATTAATTAGTTAATATCTTTGATTTTCATCGTAGGGAACAACAGTACATCCCTAATTGCCATTGAATCAGTTAGTAACATAACAAAACGATCAATTCCGATACCAATTCCACCAGTTGGTGGCATTCCATATTCGAGTGCAGTAAGGAAATCCTCGTCTAGTTCATTTGCTTCTTCATCACCGGCAGCTCTGAGTGCTTCCTGTGCTTCGAAACGACCTCTTTGATCGATTGGATCATTTAACTCGGAGAAAGCGTTTGCCATTTCACGCTTCGTTACAAACAGTTCGAAACGCTCTGTAAACTCCGGATTACTCGGCTTTCTCTTAGCAAGCGGTGAAATCTCAACCGGATGGTCCATAATAATAGTCGGTTGCTCCAAATGTTCTTCCACGAACTCTTCAAAAAACAAGTTGAGGATATCTCCCTTTTTATGCCGTTCTTCAAATTTAATATGATGCTCTTTGGCCAATGCTTTTGCAGCAGCTTCATCTTGAACTTGATCAAAATCTATATTGGAATATTTTTTAACTGCTTCCACCATTGTTAATCTCTCAAAAGGCTTTGATAAATCTATTTCAAGACCATCATAGGAAATTTTAGTCGTGCCAAGCACTTTCTGTGCCACGCAGCGGAACAAGTCCTCGACTAGGTCCATCATACCAAAATAATCAGTATAGGCCTGATAAAGCTCCAGCATCGTAAATTCCGGATTATGCCTTGTAGATAATCCTTCATTACGAAAAACCCGTCCGATTTCATAAACTCGTTCCAATCCTCCAACAATTAATCGCTTCAGATATAATTCAAGGGAAATTCTAAGGTGAATATCCTGATCTAGTGCGTTATGATGGGTATTAAATGGTTTTGCTGCCGCCCCACCTGCATTTGGTACAAGTACGGGAGTCTCAACTTCAATGAATTCTTTTCCGTCTAAATAGTTACGTATCTCTCTGATAATCAGGGAACGTTTGATAAAGGTATCCCGAACCTCAGGGTTTACAATCAAATCAACATATCTTTGTCTATATCTCACATCGGTATCTTTTAGACCATGGAATTTTTCAGGTAAAATCTGAAGACTCTTGGATAAGAGAACTACTGTTTTCGCTCTTATTGATACCTCTTCCGTATGGGTCTTAAATACGATTCCTTCAATTCCTACAATATCTCCGATATCATACTTTTTAAAGTCTGCATAGGGTTCTTCCCCGACTTCATCCCTCTTTATATAAGCCTGAATATCACCGTTTTTATCTCTTATATTACAAAAAGAAGCTTTTCCCATTACACGCTTTGACATAATACGTCCGGCGATGGAAACATTTTTCTCTTCAAATTTTTCGAAATCATGAACGATATCATCGGAATGATTGGTTACCTGATACTTCATAATTTGAAAAGGATCTTTCCCATTCTCTTGAAGTTCAGTAAGTTTCGTTTTTTTAATCTGCAAAAGCTCATTGATGTCCTGCTCTGTTTGGATTTTTTCATCCGCCATGATTGTATCACCTCTTATCGCAGTAAATTATTTCTTGACTCTAAAGTTAATTACTGCATTATATTACCATTAATTTGATCTTTGTATCTCTAAAATTTTGTATTGCAATGTGTTAGAATGAATTTGCACATTAACAACTTCACCGACGCGTTTTCCAAGTAAAGCACTACCAACTGGAGATTCATTGGAAATCTTACCTTTTAAGCTGTTTGCCTCTGTGGAACCAACGAGCTTATATTCTAATTCCTCGTTATATTCTATGTCATAAATCTTAACTTTACAGCCAATATTTATAACATCAACCTCAACTTCATCTTCTATTACAACTTCGGCATTTTTGAGAATCTTATCTATCTCTTCAATTCTTGATTCGATATCCCTCTGCTCGTCTTTTGCTGAATCATACTCTGCATTTTCAGAAAGATCCCCTTGCTCTCTAGCTTCCTTAATCTTCTGAGCAACTTCTTTCCTTTGATTGACTTTTAAATCATGAAGCTCATCTTCTAGCTGTCGTAGTCCCTCATAGGTCAATATGTTTTTCTTTTCAGACATATAAAAACACCCTTCCTCCATATTGCTTACTATACAACATACAATACATTCAAAGTATTATATCGTATCGTTAGTTTCTTGTCAACATCATTCCTTGCCATAATGCGAAGCATATTTCCGTTCGAAAGTTACATTATATCATATCTTCAAACTATATAAAATATTCTATTCTTTTATGAATATTCCATTTAATATTTCACCATTTAATATGATAATTTTTAACTTCAATCCAATATCAAAAAGTAATTCTATTTTTCATCTTTGAACATATCATTGAAATCAAAGGTTGCAAAGTAATCCTTCGGTGTTTCGGCTCTTCTGATTAATTGAACGCAATTACTCTCCTTTAATAGAAGCTCTGCCGATTTTAACTTGCCGTTATAATTATATCCCATTGAAAATCCATGGGCGCCTGTATCGTGAATTACAATGAAATCTCCGATATCAATCTTTGGCAGCATACGATCTATCGCAAATTTGTCGTTATTTTCACAAAGGGACCCGGTTACATCATATTTGTGGTCGCGGGGAGCATCTTCTTTTCCCAGCACCGTGATGTGATGATATGCTCCGTACATGGCTGGTCTCATCAGATTAACAGCACATGCATCAAGACCGATATATTCCTTATAAATATGCTTCTCATGAATTGCAGTAGCCACAAGATGGCCATAGGGAGCAAGCATATAGCGTCCCAACTCGGTAAAAAGTGCAATGTCTCCCATACCTGCAGGTACGAGGATTTCCTCGTACACTTTTCTTACACCTTCTCCAATTGCCATAATATCATTTGGTTTTTCGTTCGGTTTGTAAGGAGTTCCAATACCGCCGGAGAGGTTAATGAATTTGATGTCTACACCTGTTTTATCGCGAAGCTCAACTGCTAGTTCAAAAAGAATGCCAGCCAAGGTCGGATAGTATTCGCTGGTAGCGGTATTGCTCGCTAAGAAAGAATGAATCCCAAAGGTCTTTGCTCCCAATTGCTTTAACTTCTTAAATCCGTCGATCAGCTGTTCCTTTGTAAATCCGTATTTGGCATCACCCGGATTGTCCATAATGCCATTTGCGGTTTTAAATACTCCACCGGGATTATAGCGACAGCAGATTGTTTCAGGAATACCAGCAACCTTTTCCAAAAAATCAATATGAGTAAAATCATCCAGATTAATGATTCCATTTAACTCACTTGCTTTTACAAATTCCTCCGCGGGAGTTGCATTGGAAGAAAACATAATATCACTTCCCGAATAACCTAACGCTTCGGCTAACATAAGCTCTGTCATGGAAGAACAGTCAACACCACAGCCCTCTTCCTTAAGTATATTAACAATGTATGGGTTTGGTGTTGCTTTAACTGCAAAATATTCTTTAAAGTTTTTATTCCAAGCGAATGCTTCATTTAATTTTCTTGCATTTTCTCTAATGCCTTTCTCATCGTAAATATGAAAGGGGGTAGGATATAACTTTGTTATTTCTTTTAATTGTTCTAAGGTTACAAATGGTTTCTTCAAAAAATTTACCTCCTATATTTATCATATCATTTTGTTAAGCAGATGATGATCCGGATACTATTATCTCATTAAGTGTGCGATTCCTTACGTATCAGTTCATATCCACCTGTTCTTATACTTTCTATAAAATCCTTAATATCCTTTATCTTATGCCCGAAGGCCACTCCACTGTGACTATTTTCATCCCCATGGGCATCTGTTCCTGCAATTATTGGTAATTTATATTTTTCGGCATAAGCTATTGCCTTATCATTAAATTCATTACTTTGATTTCTAAAATTTATGGCTTCCACCGCATCAACCTGGTCCGGAAACAACCGAACCTCTGGGATATAGGAGCAAGCCCGAAACGGATGAGCATGAACCACTAGACCGCCGGATGCATGAACCTTTTGGTATTGCTCTTCAATTGACCAAGACAGTATCTCCGGATGATTTTTCAGCCACAGATTATCGAGTCCGTAGATTAAAAACTCCGTGCCCCTATAGTTGGATTCCCAGCCGAAGAACACGGACAGACCGATTCGGTCCCCTTCCTCTTTTGCATTTTCATAACCTCTGTATAATAAATCAACTCGTTTAGCCCATGGTAGATTTTTGGGAACACAGCTATTTCCGTTAAAGAAGTGATCAGTTACAATAATACCTGTATAACCTGCCCCCTTATAACCTCTGACATGATCGACTCCGCTAGTTTGAGCACAGGCACTTGCTTCTTTTGTATGTAGATGTGTTTCGTATTGATACAAATCCATGTATTTTGCCTTTCTATACAAGATGCATTGGTATTCTCTCTCGTCATGAAAATATATGCTATCAACGACTAAGTTAATTTTTATACTCTAATTCGGTAAAGAGATAAACTTTTTTAAGAATATTGCTCCTATTATACATCATTTTTTATATTTTTCAAATAATTTTTTCATAACCTTATTTCCCCATTATTTCATCATTTCTTTTTTTTGTTAGTAATTCTTTTTATAACTACAAACCTTAGTTCGAACGTATGATTGCAATATTACTGGAATTCTTAATTGTCATATGTTATAATGGTTGCGAATTGTATTCCTTGCGAAGTTATTATACTTGATATCACCTGTTTTTCGCAATTTCAATAATATATAAAGAAGGGGCTTAAACCATGGAACAATATAACGGAGATCAAATTGTTGTTTTGGAAGGACTTGAGGCTGTTAGAAAGCGTCCCGGAATGTATATCGGCACTACCGGTCCAAGAGGATTGCATCATCTTATCTGGGAGATTCTTGACAACGGTATCGATGAACATTTGGCAGGCTTTTGCACGACGCTTGATGTAACTCTATTAAAAGATGGGGGAATTGAAATTAACGATAATGGGCGAGGTGTTCCGGTTGACATTCATCCAACCAAAAAAATCCCTTCGGTCCGTGTCGTATATACTATCCTCCATGCAGGCGGTAAATTCTCAAATTCTGTATATAAAGTATCCGGCGGGCTTCACGGTGTAGGTGCTTCCGTAGTAAATGCCCTTTCAAAGCGTATGATAGTGGAGGTCAAACGAGATGGTAAAATCTACCTTGACGAGTATGTGAATGGTGGCCATCCTATTACGCCTTTAGTAGAAGGTTTACTTCCTGTTGTCGGAAAATGCAATAAATCAGATACCGGTACCAAGGTTACCTTTTACCCTGATGATACCATATTTGAAACGGTGGAATTTAAAGCTGAAATGATACATAAAAAGTTGAAAGAAATTGCTTTCTTAAATAAAAATTTACTAATAAATTTTATTGACCAAATTACAGGTACATCAAAAAGTTATCAGGAGGAATTCGGTATTAAGAGCTTTGTATCCTACCTGACTCGTGAAATGACCGTACTTCATGAAGAGCCCATTTATCTGGAGGGTAAAAGTGGTGATATTGAGGTGGAAATAGCCTTTCAGTATACCGACAGCTATGCGGAGCAGATTAATGCCTACTGTAACCGCATCAATGTGGTGGATGGTGGAACCTTAGTCACAGGCTTTAAGACCGGTTTAACCCGTGTCATGAACCAATATGCCCGCGAATTAAATATATTAAAAGATAAAGATGATAATTTTGACGGTAAAGATATCCGTAACGGTCTGGTGGCTATCGTTTCTATCAAGCATCCCGATCCCCAATTTGAAGGTCAGACAAAGACAAAATTG